>VFSW01000532.1_pt1 | contig 56348 bp, 55 predicted proteins | sample 5358111 | NCBI WGS metagenome assembly VFSW01 (sample SAMN11554181, study PRJNA540505) | mine drainage metagenome | isolation source: sediment from site ElyBrook_90M | place: USA: Ely Copper Mine, Vershire, VT | collected 2017
ATCATGGGGCGGGCCCGGGGGGTGGGACCGACCGACGAAGCCTCGGTCCGGAACGCCCGGTTCGTGTGGACGGCGACGGGGGCGTCCGGTCGGGCGGGCTGGAGAGGCGGGCGTCCCTTCGGAGAAGTCGCCTCGGTGGACGTTCGGGGCAAGAGAATATCGGGCGCCGCTTCGCTCTCGGCGGGCCGAAGCTGGACGCTTCCCGCTTCCAGGAGAAACGCCCCTGCCAGGAGGGCTGCGCCCACGAGGACGCTCGACCCATCCCCACCGGCTGCCGGTAGGTAGACGAGGGCACCGAGGACCACCGGCAATCCGATCAACAGGAGCCCCGTCCAAGGCACGAGTCCGCCCGAGCGGGCGCCGCGGTCGGTGGAGTAGACGACCATCGCGACCCCGAGCAATCCGGTGGGAACGAACCACGCGGCGGCGGCCGAGGTCGCTCCCCCGACGGCTCCGGCACCGATCCCGAGGAATGCGGCGAGGTTCCCGACGGTGTAGGCCACGGCGGTCCAGGCGACTCGCCGCTGCCCGAGGTCGCGCGGCTCGGTCCCCGAGCTTCCCTTCGAGAGGAGTCCGAGGATTCCGACGGGCACGGGAGCTAGGAGGAGGATCGTTAGGAAGGCCGGGAACGCCCCTTCCGCAGGTCCCGAGGTGGCCGGTCCGACGACCAGGACCCAGAGCCCGTCGAACGCCACCACCGCGACCAGCGCGAGCACGGCATACCGCCGGAGCTCCGAGGTCACCCCGTGCCCGCCCTGGCGCAGGCCCGACGCCGCGTTCAAGATGGCCCAGGGTCGTCGAGGGGTCGCGGGGACGCGCGCCGATTCGAGGGCGTCCGGTCCGGGAGTTCTGCGTCGCGGCTTCTCAGCATCGCCCCCTCCTCAGAAAGGGACCGCGCGGCGCCCTACTTAATCGTGGGCCTCCGTGGGAAGACGGCCGGTCGTCGGCGCCGCGAGGGTTCGCCCGGCACGCCCGACCCGCGGGTCGCCTCCAGAGCTCCGGGGGTCGGTGAATGCACCTTCCGGCTCCTCGAGGCTTCGACGGTCGCCCACCGCCGGAGAAATCCCTATATGCGGCACGGCCAACCGGCATCGGTGGCACTGTGATCGCACCGCATGGTGGACGCCTCGTTAACCGGCTCCAGTCCGAAAGTGAATTGCGGCGTCGCGAGGCCGAGCAGGGCGACCTTCCGCTCCTCGCCCCGGGGATCGACGAGGTCTACGACGCGGAGAAGATCGGTCTCGGTGCGTACAGCCCGCTCGAGGGGTTTCAGGATTCGGTCGCCGTCGAGTCCGTCATGGCCCGGGGTCGGCTTCCGAACGACCTCCCTTGGACGATCCCAATGGTTCTCGCACCCTCCGGAGCGAAGAACTCGGAGGTACTCGCCGCCCTGCGGCCCGGCGATGAGGCCGGGCTGGTGGACAGGGCCGGCCGGCTGTTCGCTCTCCTGCGGGTCGAAGAGAAGTACCGACCCGACAAGCCCCGGCTCGCGAAGTCGGTCTACGGTACCCAAGACCCGAACCACCCGAACGTCGCCGACCTCCTTGCTTGGGGCGAGACCGCGGTCGCGGGGCGGATCGATCTGCTTCGCCGCCTCGACCACCCTACGGGAGCGTTCGAGCTCGCTCCGGCCGAGGTGCGGACCGAGTTCGCGCGACGGGGATGGAATCACGTCGCTGCGTACCAGACGCGGAACGTTCCCCACACGGCGCACGAGTACCTCCAGCGGTGCACGCTCGAGCGGTCGGAGATCGATGGATTGTTCATCCACCCGGTCCTCGGCCGGCTGAAGAAGGGGGACTACCGGCCCAACGTGATCCTCGAGGCGTACCGGGCCCTGGTCGGGAAGTACTACCCGGCCGACCGGATCCTCCTCGCCTCGCTGAGCATCACCATGCGCTACGGCGGTCCGAGGGCGGCGCTCTTCCTGGCGATCGTCCGCCAGAACTTCGGCTGCTCGCACTACATCGTCGGTCGGGACCAGGCCGGGATCGGCAAGTACTACGAGCCGTTCGCCTGCCAGCAGATCTTCGACGAGCTCCCGCTCGAGATCGTCCCGCTCAAGTACGCAGAGACGTTCTTTTGTCGGGACTGCGGGTGGATGGCCACCCCCCGGAGCTGCGCGCATCCAACGGATCACCGGCTCGATACGAGCCAGACCCGCATCCGCAACGCGCTCGCGAAGGGCGACCCGTTGCCGAGCGAGATCATCCGACCCGAGATCGCGGCGATCCTCGGCCGCGGTGATGTACTGCTGACCGAGTGAGCTTCGTCCCACGGTATCCCTCCGGCCCGGGGAAACGGTGGATGCCGCCGAGGACCCGTGCCGGGCGGTCTGCGAATTCGACGGTCGACGGTCCATGAGTTTACCTCAAGGTAGACTTATAGCTCTCGGGCCGATGCCCAGGACGGAGGGAATCGATGCAGATCGTGGAGGTCCCAATCCTCCGCTGCTTTCGCTGCGCCTACGCGTGGCGCCCTTCCCAACCGGCGGTCCGTATCTGCCCTCGTTGCAAGTCCGAACTTTGGGATCGGCCCAAGATTCGTGCAGAACTTGGCCCAGCCAACGGTCTCGGCGTGGCCGAGGTTCTCGCTAGACATCGTGCCCAAGTCTTGGAGATCGCCCGCCGTCACGGAGCCCGAGAGGTTCGAGTGTTTGGGTCCGTGCGTCGAGGTCAGGCGACACCCAGGAGCGATGTCGACCTCTTGGTCAGGTTTCGCCGAGGGACGGACCTCTTTGACCAGATGCACATGGAGCAGGAGCTCGGAACCCTCCTCGGCAGGAAGGTCGATGTCGTGACCGAGGAGGGCTTGCATCCACTCGTTCGTCCTCAGGTGCTCTTCGAGGCTGTGCCCCTGTGACGTCCCCCGACGAGCTGCGGTTGGCGGAAATGCTCGAGGCTATCGAGCGGACGAAAGGTTACGTCGCGCGAGGCCGCTCGGTGTTCTTCTCCGATTACGATACGCGAGAGCTCATCATCCACCACCTCGAGCATCTCTCCGAGTCGGCGGACCAGGCATCGCAGCATCTCAAGCGAGCGCACCCAGTCGTTCCTTGGAAAGACCTTCGCGATCTACGCACTCGGCTCATCCACCAGTATATGCGACCGGACCCCGAAGCGGTTTGGGTGTTCGTGCGAGACCGCCTTCCTCGCATCGAGCGCCAACTCCGTCGGCTACGCGTATCCCGCGCGGAGGTCCCGAACCGCAGCGCGCCACCCTAGGGGTTGACCCGGGGGCTCCGGGCGCACTGCGGCCGGGCCGAGAGTTTCTGGCCCCGGCAGCACATGCCGCTCGGGGGGTGGAGCTCGCGTCTACGAAGAGCCACGGCATTCTTGGAGACACTGGGCTCCCCGAGGCGAGGCATCCCAGTGCCAAGATCATCGATCGAGTCCCCTCGGGCCGGGGTCGGACCCGGCATAACGCTCGATCCTCCCTTCGTGACGGCTAGAATCGGCGAGCGTAGACATCTGCAAGGAACTTCGATTTCAGGCGGTAACGCCGTCCTCGTCGTTCTCCCTGCGCTTCGAGGAGCCCGCCCCGCACGAGTTTATCAAGAGCACTCCAGAGGGCCGGCTGGCTGTACTTTTTCGGGTTCGGGTACTCCCCTCGGCTGAACCATTCGCCATCCCCCGCCAGCATCCATCGGAGCATCGTCCGAGTACTCTCGCGGGAGAAGCCGGAGACCAACGGTCCCAAGTTCGCTTGCTTGGCTGCGACCTTGTAGGCCGCGGCAGTCTCGCCGACGAAATACCTCGTCCAGAGCGAATAGCTTTCCCCGGAGCTGGTCGTTCCTAGGAGGTCATAGTACTGGTCGCTGGTCCGGAAGAGCCTGGTATCGAGCGGGATTAGCGGGGCCCGTTTGCAACCCATATCGACGAGCAGAGCGATGTTCACCAGCCGCCCGATTCGGCCATTCCCATCCATGAAAGGGTGGATCGCCTGGAATTCCGCGAAGAACAGCGCCGCAGCGACGGCAGGGAGGTAGTCAAAGCGATTCGCTCGGTACCACTCGAACAACGCCTCCAACTCACCCGCCGTTCGGTCAGGAGGTGTCGGCGTGAACCGAAGGGTGTCCGAACCGGTGTTGACAATGAAGTTCTGTTGGGGTTTCAGCACCCCGACCCAATCGGGCCGAAGAACATCCTGAAACAACTCACGATGAAGCGAGCATAGTCCTGAAACGCTGAACTCGGGGAGGGCACCTGCTGCCAGTCTCGAGTAGGCTTCCGCCAGTCTCAGAACCCCAAGTTCGGAGGGCGATGCGGGCTGCTGCCCCTCTAAGAGCTCTCTAGCTCGGTTGAGCTCGACCGTCTCGCCCTCGAGCCGGAAGCTGCTGACCGCGTTCCGGACTTGGGCCATCCCCAGCAGGACTTCGTGCAGCTTGGGGGAGAGCAGCCGGGTTTCCAGAATCCCGTCCCAGCGTAGGCAATCGACAGCCGGCCTTCCGGTATCCTCATCGACACGGACGCGGGGCCGGAATCCCGCCGTCGTGTCGACCTTGGCCAGCGGCATCTGCGCTTATCATGAATTAGACATACTTGGGTTTATCATAAGTGGGCCTGAGGAGGGAGCGCGCAGAACCCACCGCCGGCGGGCTAGATTTTGGTCATCGACCGACGTGAAGGACCCCGGGGACCAGATCCTGAGAACTCCGGACTCAGCGCCGAAGCGAATCCTGGCGCGAAAATGATTGGGCGGGCCCCCTCGGGCCCGGTTACCACCGTAACGTCTGCGGAAAGCCCATGCCGTGGGCGCTCTCCTCATCGCCTGCGGGAGGGGGACGCGAACTGGACGCGGTCCCCCTCAAGGATCATCTCGAGTAATCCCTGGTGCAGTACCCACGAGAAGATTATATCACAAAAGGACGTATCACGTCCTTCTGTGATATGACTCTGAAAACCTCCAGCACCGCTCTCTGGGAGGTGCCCGTACGGGAGGGACGCAAGGTGCTCACGTCAGGGAACCTCGCCGAGATGGCCCGGCGGATTGGGGCCCGGCCCGCGCACGCCCTCCGACATCTCCGCCGGGAGGGTTACCTTGTTCCCCTCTTCCGCGGGTTCTACTACGTCCGGACCCCGGAGGAGGTCCGGCTGCGTACGGAGCGCTACGACCCGCTGGAGCTCTTCGCCCTCGCGGCCCGGGCGAAGGGAATTGGGGAGTGGTACTTCGGGCTCACCACGGCGCTTCGCCTGAGCGGGCTCACCCATGAGGACCGACGAGAGGAAACAGTGGTGAGCCGCGCATTCTACCGCATCCATGGGATCCCCATCGGGAGCCGACGCTTCGTGATCCACAAGTGGGACAAGGAACTCTTCGGTTTCGGCCTCGAGCGGTGGCGAACCTACCTCGTCAGCGACCCGGAGAAGACGGTCCTCGACCTTGCTTACCTCGATTTTTGGCGAGCGAAGAAGCGGCACCCGGCGACGCGTGCATGGACAGAACATCTCGCCTCTGTGAATACGCGGAAAGTCCGCCGCTACCTCAACCATTACCCGGCGGAGATTCGTCGGATCGTGGAGGGACGCCTATGATGGCGCTCATTCCGATGCTCTCTGAACATCTGGGCGTCAAGGACCAAGAGCTCCTAGAGAAGGATGTCCGTCTCCACGCTCTCCTAGGAAGCCTCGTCCGAGATCCGACGTTCGGGTCTCATCTGGTCTTCAAGGGCGGCACATGTCTCATCAAATGCTACCTCGATTACCCACGGTTCAGTACGGACTTGGACTTCACTTGGCTCTGGGGGGCCGGCGAGGAGCGCAACGGCCATGGTACCAAGAGGCTCCGCCGGCGGATTCGCCCGACACAGCGGAGCTTGGAAGCATGGTTTAGGGATTGGACCGTGCGCCAGGGGTATTCGTCAGAGGGCCCACAATTCTTCAACTACGGGCGGAGCAACCGGATGATGACGGTGAACCTCCGCTACCCGACGACCTCCGCCAAGGATGGCCGCGTGAAAGTTCAGATCAATTTCGAGGAGCCTCTCCTCTACCCCACCGTCTCGACCCACGCGAAGAGTCTCCTGAGAGGAACAGTCCCTCCCGCGTTTCGCCTCTTGGAAGGGGATCCGGCGACCGGCTACGCGGCCGCCGTCCTAGTCACCGCCTACGATCCGAGGGAGATTCTCGTTGAGAAGTGCCGGGCCATCCTGACGAGGACGGCGGCGAAGAGCCGGGACCTCGTGGACCTCTTCCTTCTCGAGAGGGATCGGGGCCTTCGCGTAGAGAACGACGAGGCGGGTGTCGTGGAGAAGACGCGACGCTCCGTGCAGGGGGCCGCTCGCTACCGTGCGCAGGCCCGGAGTTTCGACGAACGCGAGACCCTCCTGCTGGAGGAAGACGTGCGGCCGCTCCTGCTCAAGCCCATAGATGCGGATGCCTTCCAGCGACACCGGGAGCGAGTCATCCCTTTCCTGAAGGGACTGCTGCCGAGGATCCTGGCCTGAACCTGGCAGCCTCGCGCACTCCTCACCAGCGTTCACGCAGGGAAGCGATGCAGCGCATCCTCGCCATCGAAGTATACCTGTTTGTGCGGATTTATTCTCGATGGGGGCCATAACCATGCCTACTCATTCAGTGAAGAGCCACAGGGCTCTGCAAGTCACCGGTCCCTCCGAGGCAGACGACACGCCACCGCCGAAACTGTTGCCGGCCGATCCAGCCTCGGAGGGCTCAATCGAGACAATCATCCCGACAACGTCGGGATTCGCCGAGTCGGGTATCTACCGGGGGGTTCAGACGGCGGCTAGGCGGAAAGCTACAATCGCGCCGGGGAGGGATCGGGAGGGGTGCCTCGCTAAACGCCATCTCTCTCGGTGACCTCGGCGGGCGAATGAGTCGAAGGGCCGACCCTAAATTGGAGAGGCGGATCGAAGAGGCCACGGTGGATGCCTACGGGTCGGCGGAGCAGGCGACCGGCTTCAACACGATGATCGAGGAGCACGTTCGATTCCCGTTCATGGCAAAGGCGATCGGAGAGGATGTCGAGGTCTTGTCCATCGACGTCGCCAATGAGGGAGAGGAGCTGGTCGCGGAGTGCCGACGACGCGGAAGGTGCCATCAGGTCCGCCTCATCGATTTGGAGGTCCCGACGGAGGTCCGCGGCAGGAAGTGGATCTCCGCTTACTTCCAGTTCCGGGGAAAGAAGCCCTGAGCCATCGGCCGTGGGACCCGGCATCCTCGGATTCCCGCCTCCCCACCCTTGACGAGATGACGCATCCCACTGCCCGAATCATCGAGCGGGTCCCCTCGGATCCGAACCGTGCCTCCTCCCCAATGCCCAGCCGCGGGTCGCGAACCACGGTCCGTTCGGGTCGCTCGGGGCCGAGAAGTGTGCGTCGCGCACCCCGCGGGGGTCGGGGAGCCCCGAACGGAGCCGGCCACGGCTCGCCGAGAGGTCTCATATAGCCCCCGCATGCACGGGGGGAAGCATGGAGGCGGTCGGCGGATCGGCGTCCCACCGGGCGCATTCGGCGATCGATTCGATCGGCCGAGGCACGCTCATCATGGTGGTGGGCACCGTGGTGCTCCTGCTGCTCAGTTTCATCGTCCGCGTCGAGCTCGCGCGGCACCTCCTTCTCGAGCAGTTCGGCAGCTTCAACCTGGGGCTCGCGTTCGCGGGCCTTCTGTCGCTCGTCGCCCTGCTTGGCCTTCACCAGGCGACCGCGCGGACGCTGGCCGAGCGCCGGGACCCGGCGGTGCGGCGTCGGCTCATCCGCTGGGTCTTCGGGATCACGGTCGTTACCGCGGGCGTAGCGTCCTCCGCGGTCTACCTGCTCGCCGGCCCGATCGCGTCGATCTTCGACCCGGCCGACAGCGTGGAGCTCACGACCGTGTTCCAGATGTTCTCGATCACGATCGGGCTCACCCTGCTCAACACGTTCCTCTCCTCGGTCTTCCAAGGGTTCGAGGACACGGTTCCGAACGCGTGGATCAACCAGGCGGTTCAGCCGGCGGCGTTCCTGATCTTCGTCTACATCTTCTTCTACTTCCACCTCGCGCTGACCGGCGCGCTCGTCGCGTGGGTGATCTCGAACGCGATCACGTTCGTCGCGCTCGTCGCCTACACCCTGCGCCGGCTCCCGCGCTACCTGCCCCCGACGCCGACGGTGACCGCCGAGCTTCCCCCGGGTCTGTGGATCCTATCGGCCTCGCTGTGGGGGGTCACGACCCTCTCGTTCGTCACCGCCTACATCGACACCCTGATCCTCGGGGCGTTCCGACCGGAAGAGGCGGTCGGGATCTACTCGGCGGTGATGACCCTGGCCCGCCTCATCCTCGTCGCGAGCGGCGCCGTCACCTACATCTTTCTCCCCGTCGCCGCCCGGCTCAAGGGGCAAGGGGACATCGAGAGCATCCGTTCGACCTACCCGACCGCGGCCCGATGGGTCCTGGTCTTCACCGCGCCGATGTTCCTGGTCTTCGGCTTGTTGCCGACCGACTCGACGACCGCCATCTTCGGGCCGTCGTTCGCGCCCGGTGCTTTTGCCCTCCTGATCATCACGACCGGCGCGCTCGTCTCGGTCTCCTTCGGGCCGGTCAATGCGACCCTCGCGGGCATGGCGATGACGCGGCCTCTCCTCCTCGCGACGGCGATCTCGGCCGCGACGAACGTGGTGCTCAGCTTCGCGTTGATCCCGAAGTACGGCCTGCTCGGAGCGGCGGCCGCGTGGGCCGTGGCGCGCATCCTCTATCCCGGCGTCGGGGCCCTCTCGCTCCTGGTCACCCACCGCATCAGCACCTTGCACCGGAACTTCCTCGTGCCCTTCGGCCTGACGCTCGCCGTCGGGATCCCGCTGTTCCTCGGGATCGGGGTCCTCAGCCACCCGCACTGGGTGATCTACCCACTGTACTTTGTCGGCGTCGTGCTCTTCCTCGCGATGATCTTCGCCACCCGCACGGTCGAGGTGGGGGACCTCGTGGTCTGCCGGATCGCCGAACGGGTCCTCGGCCGCCCGCTCCCGCGACTGCAAGCGTTCCTCGAGCGGTACTCGTCGCATCCCCTCCCGGACCGATGAGCGCCGGGGGCGTTACCCCCGTGACGTTCGGCCTTCCCGTGGGAGCGAATCCTAAGTAGCTCCGCGGGCCGGTCCCTTCGAGGTTCGAGGAGATCCATGCCGGGTGCCCCGACCGCCTCCCGCGCGCCCGGATGGTTCCGGACCGCGGTCTTCTACGAGATCCCCGTACGGTCGTTCTACGATTCAAACGGCGACGGCGTCGGCGACCTCCCGGGAGTGACCGCGAAGCTCGACCACCTCGCCGATCTCGGGGTGGGCGCGATCTGGCTCCTCCCGTTCTACCGTTCGCCCTGGAAGGACGAAGGGTACGACATCTCCGACCACTTCTCGGTCGACCCGTCGCTCGGAACGCTCGACGATCTCGATCGACTCGTAGCGGAAGCGCACGCGCGGGGGATCCGCGTGCTCGGCGACCTCGTGACGAACCATGTCTCGATCGACCACCCGTGGTTCCAGGAGGCCCGACGGGACCGCGGATCCCGCTTCCGGTCGTGGTTCCTCTGGTCCGACACGGGCAAGGAGTTCTCCCGGACCCGCGTGATCTTCCGCGACTTTGAGGTGAAGAACTGGAGCTGGGACGAGACCGCGGGGCAGTACTACTTCCACCGGTTCTACGCGAGCCAGCCGGACCTGAACTACGATTCGCCCGAAGTGCGGGCCGAGATGCTCCGGGTCGCCCGCTTTTGGCTGGCGCGGGGGCTCGACGGATTCCGCTGCGATGCGGTACCGTACCTGTACAAGCGCGAGGGGACCCGGTGCCAGAGCCTGCCCGAGGTCCACCGGTTCTTTCACGAGCTGCGGGCGATGATGGACGAAGAGCACCCCGGGACGGTCCTCGTCGCCGAGGCGAACCAGTCGATCCCTGAAACCGTCCCGTACTTCGGGGAAGGGAGCGAGTTCCAGATGGTCATGCACTTCCCGCTGATGCCGAACCTGTTCCTCGCCCTCGGCGAGAACGACCCGCGGCGGATCCGCCACGTCCTCCGGGCGACGCTCCCGACGCCGCGCGGTTCGGGATGGGCGTACTTCCTGCGCAACCACGACGAGGTCACGCTCGAGCAGGTCAGCGACGACGAGCGGGAGATGTTCCTCTGGCTCTACGGTCGGGACCCGCGCACGGTGATCCATGGCGGAATCCGTCGTCGGCTCGCGCCGATGCTCGAGGGCGACGACGAAACGGTCGCGATGATGATCGCCTTCTCGCTGAGCCTCCCCGGGGCGATGTTCCTCTACTACGGCGACGAGATCGGGATGGGCGACCGCCTGGACCTCCCCGATCGCGACGGGGTGCGGACCCCGATGCAGTGGACCGCAGGAACGAACGGCGGATTCTCGGAGGCCACGCCCGAGCGGCTCGTGCGCCCGCTGGTGCTCGATCCCCGGTACGCCCCGGCCGCGCGGAACGTGGAAGACCAGCGCACGCGACCGGGGTCGCTCCTCTCCCAGGTCCGCCGCCTGGTCCAGGTCTACTCGGCGCATCCGTCCGAGTTCGGCCCGGACGGGATCCATTTCGTCGAACCCGGAAGCTCCACCGTGTTCGCCTTCTGGCGGGTCGGCACGGCTCGGCGCATCCTCTGCCTCTACAATTTCGGCCGAGAGCGGTCGGAGGGCACTGTCCCGCTCGACGCGGGACTCACCCTCGGACCGGACCTCCTCGCCGGGTCCGCGACCCTCTCGCGCCGTCCCGACGGGCTCGACTACGGGCTCGGGGGGCGACGGTTCGTCTGGCTCGGCTTCTCCGCATCCCCGACGGGACGGGTCGGCGGAGACTGACGGTGCTTCGGCGGACCCCCCCACTGGAGACGCCCCTCGACCCCGGTGCTCCCCTGCCGCGAAGTCACGGGGGGCTCGAGGAGGCCGGAGAGGGAGAGGATCGGCTCGAAGCGGCCGAGGCGGACGAACGGGCTCCGGTCGGGGAGACCCTCCGGCGGGAGGAATCGCCCCCCGGACGGTGCTCGCGGGCGAACGTGGCAGCCCCGACGAGCGGCGCATCCTCTCCCCACCGCGCGACCTCGACCCGCGCCCCGGCCGCGGGCGGCTGGCACCGCGCCCGGATCGCCGACTCCACCACGGGGACGAACTCGGGCATCCCCGAGATGAGCCCGCCGCCGAGGATCAGGAGCGAGGGATTGAAGGCGTTCACCACGCTGACGGCACCGTCCGCTAAGAACCGCTCGGTCTCGCGCACGAGCCGTCCGGCGAGCGGGTCCCCGGCCCGGTAGGACTGGAAGACGGTCTGGGCGCTGATCGCGGCCGCACCGCCGGCCCGGGCGAGCAACGGCGCGCCGGCGCCCGGATCGGCCCGCACCGCTTCCTGGGCCCGCTCGGCGATCGCCCACCCCCCCACGTAGGCCTCGAAGCATCCCCAGTTCGGGCAATGACAGCGTCGGCCACCGACCACGATCGTCATATGGCCCACCTCGCCGAGGGCGTAACTGCCTCCCTCGAGGAGCCGTCCCCCGACGACGGCGGAACCGCCGACCCCCGTCCCCAGGACGAGGCAGAAGAGGTCGGAAGCCCCCGCTCCCGCACCGTGCCTCCACTCGGCGACGGTCGCGGCGCGGGCGTCGTTGATCACGACCACGGGGCGGCCGAGCTCTTCGGCGACCCGTCGCGCGAGAGGAACGTCGCGCCATCCTAGGTTCGGCGCGTGCACCACCGTCCCCGTGCGGGGGTCGACCTGGGCCGCGACCGCGACGCCGATCGCGACCGGCGGCTCGCCCGTCTCCTCCAGGCAGGCGCGCGCGCTCCGCACGAGAGTGCGGACCACGCCGCCCGGACCGTCGTTCGCGTGAACATGTCGGCCGCTGTGTCGAACGATCCGCCCGTCGGGAGCGACAAGTCCGCTCACGACCTTGGTCGCGCCGAGGTCGATGCCGAGCGCGAGGCCCTCGGCCCGGGCGCCGGGCCGGCCCTCACTCTTCCGAGACCGCGCCCTGATGCTCCGACTCGGCATACTTGTGGACGACGTCGACGAACGTCGAGTGCGACCAGGTCAACGGGGTGGCGCTCTTGGGCTCTCCGCTCCCCCGGTCGATCTGCTCCGGCAGGAGGCGGGTCGGTGTCGCGTGGGACGCCGTCCACTCGAGGAGCTCTCGGCAGCGGTTGCGGTCGCCGAGGCGCAAGCGGGCCTCGGCGAGCCAGAGCGTGCAGACGATCCACGGGTTCTCCTGACCGTAGTACTGGTCCCCCTCGTATCGGGCGAGGCCCCCGATCTCGGAGCACCAGAGGCGCTGTTCGATCGCGTCGACGGTGGTCCGCGCCTTCGGGTCGGTCCACGGGAGGAAGCCGAGCTTGAGCGCGAGGAGCCCGGAGGCGTCGAGCCGCTCGTCTCGGGGCGCGACGGAGCGAACGAATCGGCCGGACGCCGGGTCCCAGAACTCGCGGAGAGCGGCGGCCCGCATCTCGGCCGCGGCCGAGCGCCAGGCGCTCGGGTCCTTCCCGATCTCGGAGGCGATGCGGCCCGCGCGTTCGAGCGCATGCACGACCGCCGCCGTTGAGTAGAGATGGATGCCCATCCGCTCCTCCCACAGGTCGAAGCTCGGTGCGGGAAGGCCCGTCGCGACATCCCGGAAGCCGACGAGGAAGTTCGCCGCGCCCTTGACCATCGGCCACAGATGCAGCAGCACGTCCGGGTCGGCCCCCCGCTTGAAGTGGTGCCAAGTCGCGGCGATCACGGTGGCGGTCTGGTCGATCTGGAGGTGCGGCGGCGGGTGCCAGGTGCTGCCGATGGCGCCGTCGGGGAAGTGCCGGTGGAAGAACGACCCGTCGGGGCTCTGGCAGCTCCGTGCGAAGTCGAGAAAGCGCGCGGAGTTATCGTAGAGTCCCGCCTCGTCCATCGCTTTCGAGACGTAGCCCCCGTCGCGCCACCAGCAGTAGTTGTACGTATCGCCCGCGGCTACGAGCGACCGGGTGTCGGGCGACGCGATGATCGCGCCGTTCGCCCCGGTCGAGTGTCGCAGGAGGAGCACGCTCATCCGGTAGACCGCCCGCCCGAGCTCGCTCAGTCCCGTCGGGGGGTTCGGCAGTCGGCGACCGACCCAGGTCTCCCAGAACGCTTCCGACTCCCGGACGAAACGGGTGTACCCGCCGTTCGTCACGTACTCGTGTACCTGGTGCGCCGCGGGCAGGCTGCGACCGGCCGCGAGGAACAGTCGGACGACCGTCTCTTCGTCGTCGCGGGTCTCGAAGTCCCACTCCATCACGCTGTCGGCCGCCCCGTGGGCGACTGGCCGGCCTTCGAGACGGCCGTCCTCCGCGTCGACGTAGGTGCCGCGCAGGCCCTTCAGGGTGTGTTCGCCGCACACGGCGCGGCTGAAGGTAGGCTCGGAGAAGAACTCGAAGAAGTAGCCGCGCTTGTAGTGGACGAGGCTCGCCGTCGCGGGGTCCACGTAGGCCGTGTCCTGGTACATCGACTCGGCGATCTGGAAGGCGTGGTAGGCGAACAAACGGAGGGGGCGGGCCGGCGCGGCGCGTACGCGGAAGACCCGGGCCACGAGGTCGTGGTTCGGGTGGACATGGTCCCGCACGGAGATCGTGATCCCATGTCCGGTCCAGACCGACTCCGGAAGATGGCCCGGCCCTTTCGGCTCCTGGTGGATCTCGTAGCCGTTCCCCCGCCGCAGCCAAGCGAACTTCGCAGCGGCGACATCGTAGAGGCCGAGGCGCGCCTCGCGCAACTGTTGGAACTGGCCGGGGAACGGATAGAACAGTTCGTTCCAATCGCCGTTCTCGTTGACGGTGAGAAGGAGTCGGCCGTTGCCGGTGAGCTGGGTGATCATCGCTCCCCTGTCCCGTGGCGGGGGTCCGAGGTCGCTGCGTCCCGCATTCGGTCGCGCGGGAGGGGGACACCGGGCGCTTTATCGGTTCGGTTGGACCGGCGAACGGGGTCGGCGTCCCACGGCGCTCACTTCAGGACGGGAACCCCGAGACGGTCGAGCGCGCGACGCCGTAGGTCCGTGAGCGCGTTCATGTAGTTCGCGTAGGCGTCGTACGGGCTCTCGTAGCTCGAGAAGTACTGGTGCACGCCGAGATCCGCGCCGTGGCCGCTCACGTACATGTAGTAGAAGTGGTCCGAGGTCAACAGCTTTCGCCAGTCCTCGAGGATCGCCGGGTCGTTCGCTTGGCGCGCCACGACTCCGACCTTCTTCGCGGCCTCGAACGCGGAGCGTTGGAGGTCGTTGCCGAGCCAAGCGCCGAGGTCGCGGTTCTGATCTGCCCAGCTCATCGTGTACGGGACGCTGAGCGGGGCGTGCGGCGTCGTGCGAATCGCCTCCTCCACCGTCGCCCACTCGAGGTGGCGGTGGTGGCGCACTTCGCGGGGGAGCGCGCTCAAGAACTCGAGGATTCCGCTGCGCGCTGGGTGGTGCTCCCCGAACGTCTCGAAATCCATGAAGAGGCCCACGACCTCGCCCGGCGTCGCGGCCAGCCAACGAGCGTACTTGTCGGCGGTGAGGGGGTGCTCGGGCCAGCTGGGCGAGGAGAACCGGAAGCCCACGTCGTCGCTGAGCGGATAGTGTCGCAGCAAGAGAAGGACGGTCGGCGCCGGGGCCGCGCAGTACGCATAGGTCGGTGCCTGGCCCTTCAGGACGCCTTCCCAACCCTCGGCGAGCATCCCGTGGAAACGCTCGGTCTCGGCGAACCGGGCGAGGTCGTCCGAATAGGCGAGCTCGGTCATTCGGAGCACGGCCGGCTCCGCGCCGAACTCGCGCCGCAGCATCGCCCGGTGCATCGCCACTTCCTCGGCGAGCTCGGGGGGCGGAACGAGGAACGCGAGCGAATGGTAGTAGGTCTCGGCGAGCAGAGCGACCCGACCGGTCGCATAGAGCGAGCGGATCCGGTCGATCACATCCGGCGCGGCGAGCCGGGCCTGCTCGAGGAAGGTCCCCGTGACCGAGAGGCTCAGGCGAAACTCCGGATGCTCGCTCAACGCGTGCGCGAGTCGGTCGAGCGCGGGGCGGTAGCACCGCTCGGAGATCCCGCGGAAGATCGCGAGGTTGCGCTCGACATCGAAGTACGAGCGGCCCGAGCCGAGGTCGAGGAAGCGGAACCGGGCGAGGCGCCACGGCTGGTGCAGGTGGAGATAGAGGACGATCTTCAGCCGGATCCCCCCGCCGTGCCGATCGCTTCGAGGTACACCCCAACGGTCTCCCGGGCCCGTTCTGGCCAGCCGGCGCGGAGCGCCTCCCAGCGACCCTGCTCGCCCATCGCGGCGCGGAGCGTCGGGTATTCGAGCAGCTCGACGATCCGGCTCGCGAATTCGTCGACGTCCCAGAAGTCCACGCGGAAGGTGGACGAACTGATCTCGGCAACGCCGCTCGTCTTGGAGATGATCGTCGGGACGCCGGCCGCCATCGCCTCGAGCGCGGCGATACCGAACGGCTCGACGACCGAGGGCAGCACGAAAACGGAGGCGCCCGAGAGCAGGATCTCGCGCTCGTCGTCGGTGACCTTGCCGAGAAACATGACGCGATCCCCGATCCCGAGGCGCGCCGAGAGCTGGACCAGGCGTGGGTACTCCGGGCCTTCGCCCGCGACCACGAACAGGGTGTCGGGGGCGACGGGGACGACGAGCGCGGCGGCCCGCAGGAACGTATCGACCCCCTTCATCGCCGCGAGGCGGCCGACGTAGAGGACCACCCGCTTCGTGGGATCGATCCGTTCGAGTCGCTCGGTCGGGCGCACCGCGTTGTAGATGACCCGGACCTTGCCCGCGTCGGCCGCGTACCGGTCGATCAGCTGGCGGCGGAGGTGCCGGCTGACCGCGATCACCCGTGCGGCCGAAGAGATGCCGAGCGTCTCCCGCTCGACGATGTGGTCCCACGGGTGGCCGAGCGATCGGTCGTACTCCGTCGAGTGGACAGTCATGACCAGCGGACGACCGAGGCGGGCCGCCAGCTCCTTGGCCCCGACGGTCCCGAACCAGTCGTGGACGTGCACGACGTCGACGGGCCCGAGGTCGTCGCGGGCCGCTACCCAACCGTTGTAACCCTCGGTGGCGTTCGCGAAGGGGCTGTCCGGGGTTCCCCCGGCCCAATAGGCCGGAGGGTACGCCGGTTCCGTGGCCACTACGCGCGAGGGCTCTCCCGGGAAGCGGAAGGTGACACCCTCCACGGGGGTGAACGGTCCGCTGAAGGGGGAAAGGAACGTGATCCGGTGTCCGAGGCGAGTCAGCTCGCGGGCGATCTCGTAGCAGTGGACCCCGAGCCCTCCCGTGTGATGCGGAGGCCACTCCCAGCCGACCATCACGATGTGGAGCGGCCGTACAGGTCGCTCGGGGCGGGGTGGCCCACCGGCGATAGCCCGCGCCCGGGGGCGGGGACGGCCCTCATCGAGCCGCGAGGCGCGGTCGACGGACGCGACGGGGGTCCGCCGCACTCGCGGGCGCCCTCGACCGCGGCCCGGGACCCGGCGACGCGGGGAGGGGGGAACCGAGGTCGACGCGCGCTTCTTCCGCACCGGACGCTTCATGACGTGATCTTCCCTCCCCCTGCGGCGCGGAGTCCCGGAGCGGAACGGGGCAGATGAAGCCGCGCCCCGCCGGGCGGCGGGGCCGGAGGGGGCGGTTCAGAATCCGCTCAGGAGTTCTTCGAGGGCCGCCCGCGGATCGGCGGCCCGCGTGACGGCGCTCGCGACGAGCACTCCCGAGCTCCCCAACTCGATCGCCCGGCGGACGTCGCGGCGGTCGTGGACGCCCGCGCCGCAAAGCACGCGCGTCCCGGGGGCGACCGAGCGGGCCGCGGCTACGGCGCCCGACACTACGTCGGGCCGGGTGGTCGAGACGGCACGGTCGCCGCCGATCAGCTCGGGCGGCTCGACCGCGAGGTAGGGTGGCCGCGCCCGGGCCAGACGACGAACGGCCGCCACGTCCCGCGCGCAGACCACTGCGACCAGCCCGAGCGCCGCCAGCCGGCGCACGGTATCGCGCACGTCCACGACGGGGATCGGATGCTCGGAGTGATTCACGAGGCTTCCCCATCCGCCCGCGGCCCGCACCGCCTCGGGAGGTACGAAGCCGGTGTGGGCCCCGGCATCCACGCGATCGACATGCTGGGCGAGGACCGGGATCGCCACGGCGGAGGCGACGCGGCCCAGGTCGGGAGTCGCCGGCGCGACCGCGACCGCGACCCCCGAGGCCTTCCCGAGCTCCTCGAGCAGACGCGCGGTGCGTTCCGCCGCGGCGCCGATATGGCCGGGGTAGACCTTCAGGTTGAGCAGGAAGAGGGGGCTTCCGAGCCCTCCCGACTCAGTGGACGGCGGACGCGCGGGCGCGCTTCGGTCGGGAGCAGATAGCGTACTCGTCGCCATCGAAGAAGACCTCCCGGTCGGGGTGTTTCCGTTGGAGCTCGGAGATGCGGGTGAGGACGTCCTCGAGGGTCGTGGACTCGTCATTCGGGTCAATCCTCAGGTGCACCGTCTTTTCGGGCCGCTCGGTCGTGTGACCCGTACCGGGCATGAGGCACCGAAGGAGGCGGAACAGAACGAGGGCTTAAAGGCGTTTGAGTCGGCCTCCCCCGTTGCACCGGGCCCGTTCCGCGGTCCGCGGGGCACCCGGAGGGCCTCTCCTCGGACCGACGCGGGGGAAAGACGCGGAGAGGGCCTCCGCTCGCGGGCCCCCCGGGTCCGGAGCCGTGGCGGAGTGCTACGCCCACCCATGCCAAATCGTAACAGGTATAAACCGGGCTCCCGTGCCGTGGGCCACGGGGTGTCCTTTTCGAGATGGCGCACGCTGGTTCCGAACGAGAGTCAGGAGAGACCAAGGACGACGAGCTACGCCTGAGCGAGGCGGAGATCGCGGTCCATTGGAAAGAGGAAGAGTACTTCCATCCGGTACCGAAGTTCGTCGGTCAGGCGAACCTGACGGACCCGGCCGTAATGGAGCGGTTCTCAGAGAAGAATTTCCCCGAGTGTTTCCGGGAGTATGCGGACCTCCTCACGTGGGACAAGTACTGGACGACGACCCTCGACACCAGTAAAGCCCCGTTCTGGAAGTGGTTTGTCGGTGGGCGGCTCAACGTTTCGTACAACTGCGTAGACCGGCACCTCGCGAAGTACGGGAACAAGGCGGCGATCGTCTGGGCTTCGGAAGCCGAGGACGAGCCGATCGTATCGATCACCTATCAGGAGCTGTACGTCCGAGTCAACGAGATGGCGGCATTGCTCCGGGACTTCTGTGGGCTCAAGACCGGAGACCGGGTCACGATTCACATGCCGATGGTGCCCGAACTTCCGATCACGATGCTGGCGTGTGCCCGGCTCGGCGTCATCCACTCGGTGGTCTTCGGAGGGTTCAGCGGGGAAGCGTGCGGGGCGAGGATCGTCGACTCGAAGAGCCACGTCCTCGTCACGATGGACGGCTACTACCGCAGCGGGAAGCTCCTCGACCACAAGGTCAACGCGGACATCGCGGTGAAGAAGGCGGAGTCCGAGGGGCAGAAGGTCGAGAAGGTCCTCGTCTGGAAGCGTTTCCACGACAAGCTCTCGAGCCCCACGCCGATGGTGGCGGGCCGCGACTACTTCGTGAATGAGGAGCTGAAGAAGTTCCGCGGGGTCTTGGTCGCCCCCATATCGATGCCGGCCGAGGCACCGCTCTTCCTGATGTACACGAGCGGGTCGACGGGAAAGCCGAAGGGCTGCCAGCATTCGACCGGAGGGTACCTCGCCTACGTCACCGGGACGTCCAGGTGGATCCAAGACATCCACCCGACCGACAATTACTGGTGCATGGCGGACATCGGCTGGATCACCGGTCACTCCTACATCGTCTACGGCCCGCTCGCCCTAGCCGCGACCAGCGTGATGTACGAAGGAGTTCCGACCTACCCCGACGCCGGAAGGCCGTGGCGCATCGCCGAGCGTCTCGGAGTCAACATCTTCCACACATCCCCGACGGCGATCCGGATGTTGCGGAAGCTCGGGCCCGACGAGCCGAAGAAGTACCACTATAACTTCAAGTCGATGACGACGGTGGGCGAGCCGATCGAGCCGGAGGCCTGGCTCTGGTACTACCACACGGTCGGACGGGGCCAAGCGGCCATTACGGACACGTGGTGGCAGACGGAGAACGGCGGTTTCCTCTGCTCGACGAAGCCTGCCATCGACCCGATGAAGCCGGGCAGCACCGGACCGCCGGTACCGGGGATTTTCCCGATCGTCTACGACGAGCACGGCAAGGAGATCCCGGCCGGGTCCGGCAAAGCGGGGAACATCTGCATCCGGAATCCGTGGCCCGGACTCTTCCAGACGATCTGGGGCGACGACGAGCGCTTCGTCAAGCAGTACTACGCCAAATACAACAGCAACAAGAGCTCGAAGGACTGGCGCGATTGGCCGTACTTCGCGGGCGACGGTGCGGTCTGGGCGAAGGATGGGTACATCCGAATCCTCGGCCGCGTGGACGACGTTATCAACGTCGCGGGCCACCGTCTCGGGACCAAGGAGCTCGAGTCGGCCTGTCTGACCGTCTCCGAGGTCGCGGAAGCGGCGGTCGTACCGATCGTCGACCCGGAGCGCGGGCGCGTCCCCGAGGTCTACATCGCGGTCAAACCGGGGACCAAGGCCAGCGCGGAAGAGGTGGCGGCGAAGGTCACCCTCGCGATCGAGACCAGCATCGGTAAGATCGCACGGCCCCGCGCGGTACGGATCGTGCCGGACATGCCGAAGACCCGGTCCGGCAAGATCATGCGCCGCGTCCTCGCGTCGATCTCGAACCACATGGACTACGGCGACATCACGACGCTCTCGAACCCCGAGGTCGTCGAACAGATCCGCGTCCAGGTGCAGGGCGCCGGCCCCGTCGAGAAGAAGGTCGGCCCCGAGGACATCCGGCGGTTCGGCGAGACGACCTAGGCTCGGTAGGTCCCCTACCCCTTCCGCGGCGGCGCCCCGGGGGCCCTCCTCCGGCGGTGCCGCCCTTTCGCTCTTGGGAGCGTCTGGGGGCCGCCGCAGGGCGGCCGTGTTTTCGTGGGAACGGCGGAAACCCGGAGACCTCCCTCCTTCACCTCCCGGCCGGATGGCGCTGCGGAGGATCGCTCCGACCGCCCCGGACCGTGACCCCGCGAACCGCGCTATTGTAGCCGAATGCTCCTTCCGGCTCCCGGGGGACCGCGGTCGATGGGGGCGCGAGCTCATCGTTGGGGAGCCCTCGCGTCGCGGTCGCGGGGGGGGAAGGGCGCGGCCCCCTCGCTTCGCGGCGGCACCGAGCCCACCGCGCTCGCGTTCTGGGACTCCCTCCCGGGCGTGGGACGACGCGTCGGAGTCTACCTCACCTTCGAGTCGGTCCGGGTCCTCCGCGAGCGCGAGGCGGTCGAACCCTGCGTCCGGGACCCCGCTCGCGACCTTCGGACCTTCCGGTGGTTCCGCTGGGTCGGTTTCGAGGTGACCGACGAGCGCGCGGTCGGGTGGTGGGTCGGCCGGGCGGGGGTCGGGGCTCTGCCGCCGTTCACGGACTAGCGGCTTCGGATCCGCTCACCCGACTTCGATGCGCGGATCCTTGAGGTCGAACCGGGTCCCGCACGCGGAACACTCGACGTAACAGTGCACGTCGCCCGAGACCGGCTCGCCGAGCGGTCCCCCGCAGTCCGGGCACTTCGGAGCCGGTCGCGAGGAGCTCGCCATGCTCGCCCGACCAGCCGAGGGCCGGCGCCCCTATCAAGCTTGGGCGCGCCGGGGTCAGGCGGACGGAGCCCTCGCCAGCGAACGGGAGGCAAAGGTCGGAATGCGCAAGAGGTGGACGGAAACGACGACGGCCCAGAGAAGCACCGGCGCGACGACGAGACGCTCGATGCCCCCGACACCCCAGTCGGCCCAGAGGCCGCCCCACTCCCAGGCGCGGGCGCCGTAGAGCCCGAGCGCGACGAGGCCCACGAGTCCGGAGAGGACCGAGTAGGCCCGATAGCCGTCCCACCGCGTGTCGCGGAACATCGCGAACCCGAGCAGGAGCATCGCGAGGTTCGACCCCGCGAACGCGACGAGCGCGGAGATCGAGTGGACCGTGAGGTTGTAATCCTCGGGGGAAAGGCCGACTCCGATCGCCCCCAGCCCGGCCAGGACGAAGAGGCCGAGCCCGAGGCGACGGCTCGCGCGAGCGGGGAAGGCGGTCGGAAGGAGGAGTGCGCCGAGGATCAGGAGGGTCCCGAGCGCCACCGCCGAAGCGTCGAACACGAGGTATCCGGGGGAGCAGACGTAGTGGGAGCTCGAGAGCGGGAAGCTGGCGCAGTGGATCGCCCCGAGGTCGCTGATGTAGTTCTGGGTGAGGCTGTAGGTCGGGGGGCCGTAGGCGAGCTGGGCCACGGCCATCGCGACCACGAACTGGACGACCCCGACGACCCAGAGCGCCGCCCCGTGATGCACCGAGCGGTGCACGAGCGGGCCATACCTCTCGCCGGCGGAGTCCATCCGATCCTCGTTCGAGATCGCGCCGAGCCGAAAGGCTCAGTCCCGGCGTGCGTTGCGCTCGTAGGAGGCGTCGCTCGTCAGCTTGAGCCGGGCCCCATCGCGGTCGCACGTCGGCTTTGCGCTCGGCGGAACGTCGATCACGTAGCCGCCCCCGCACTTCGGACACTCGTAGTACGGCATGGTCCTCCCTCGGGTGTAGGGGGCACCCTCATAAAACCCTCGACCGCCCCCACCGCGGCCAAAATCCTATCCCCCATGGCCCCTCCGGGGCGCCGGGTCGACCGTGCCGCGCTCTCGGGTCGGGGTCGGTGCACGCCCACGGGCCCCGTCGGCGTCCGAAGCCGGAGCTCCCTCGGCGAGATTCCGGACCCTCGACCGCTACCGTGCGACTCGCGAGTGGGACCGCTATGAGGGGACCGCCCAGCGCGAGCTCTGGAGGGAGCTGCGATACCGGTTCCTCGCCCGCCATGCTGTGACGGGAGCTTGGGCGCTCGATGTCGGCTCCGGCCCGGGCCGGTTCACGCCCCGGCTCGGCGCGCCGGGGTGCCGGCGGGTCGCGCTCGACCTATCGGGTGAGATGCTCGCGCTCCTCCCCGAGCGATGGGAGCCGCGCGGTCCCACGCACCCGGTCGCGGACCGCGTGCGGGGCGACGGGCTCCGCCCTCCGTTCTCCCCCGAGACGTTTGATGAGGTCGCGCTCCTCGGCAACGCTCTCGGTTTCGCCGGACCCGAGAGCGACCGACTGTGGTCGGCGGCCCACGACCTCGTCACGGCCGGCGGGACGTTGATCGTCGAAGTGGCTCCGGGTCCCGGAGAGAAGTCGCGGTACCTCGCTCGCCTCCCGGCCTCGAGCGTCGCCCGACTGCTCCGGTCCCCCCTCCCCGCCGTCCTCCCCCGCGTCGAGCGAGAATCGTTCGTGGAGATGCCGACGCGCCGTCGGGAAGCCGGATCGTTTCTGCGGATCCCCGCCGCGCAGCTCGCCGCCCGGTTCCGGGATCTCGGCTGGGAGGTTCGGGAGACGCTCGCGGTGGCGCCCGCGCTCGGGGCCGACGCGGTGCGCGCGGAGGCGGCCCGACGCGATCCGAAATCGTGGGAGCACTTGCTACGGCTGGAGGAAGCGCTCGGCCAGCGTCCCGAGCGCTGGGAAGCTGCCGCCGCAGTGCTCCTCGCTGCCGTTCGTCCCAAGCTCGAAAGAAGCCCTTAAGTAACGGACCCACCCCATCCTACATCGAGTGCTTCCATGCCGAAGGTGCCGCCGGCACCGAGTCGGCCACCGGCGGGACGTACGGTGACGATGTCGGCGAGCGCAAGCCCCCCTACTTGTAGGGGGATTAGCGGGCCCCTTATGGGCGTCGGGGACATGAGAGGAGTGCTACCTCCGAAGATGCACCAGTCGTTCAAGTACCGTCTCTACCCGTTCCCGAATCAGGAGCGAGAGCTACTGCGCCAGTTCGGGGAGTTGCGCTTCCTGTGGAACTACGCCCTCGAACGGCGGCAGGAGGCGTGGCGCACGGAGCAGCGATCGATCTCCTACGTGGACCAGTGTCGGGACCTCGCTCGGTGGCGTGCCTACGACCCGGAGGGTATCGGGAGGGTCTACGGCCACGTCGCCCAAGAGACCCTCGCCCGCCTTCACGACGCGTTCCAACACTTCTTCCGCCGCGTGAGAACGGCTGGCCGACCGGGCTTTCCCCATTACAAGCGGGAGATCACCTCGCTCACCTATCCCGACTCCAACGGGTCGGCGGTGATCGTCCCCGGGCGGAACGGGACGCGACGGCTGCGCTTGTCGATGCTCGGCGAGTTGCCAATCGAGGTCCACCGCGAGCCGCCGGCGGGTCGGGTCAAGACCTGCACGGTCGAGCGGGAGAGGGACCGTTGGTTCGCCATGCTCACCTACGAGATCGAAGACCCCACGTCGCCGCCTTCGACCCTGCCATCCGCGCCTATCGGCGTGGACCTCGGCCTTTCCCATCTGGCCACGCTCTCCTCCGGGGAGACGGTGGAGCCGCCGAAGTTCCTGCGCGCTTCCGAGCACCGTCTACGTCGCGCCCAGCGGGTCGTGTCGCGGAGGACGAAGGGCTCGCACCGACGGGAGAAGGCGAGGATGCGGCTGGCCCGGTGCCACGCGAAGGTGCGGGACCAGCGGAGGGACTTCGCGCACAAGGTCACCTCGACGTGGGCGAAGCGCCACGACCTGATCGCCTTCGAGGACCTGTCCGTCCCATCGATGCTCGGCGACGCCCACCTGTCGAGGTCGATCTCCGACGCCGGGTGGGGGATGCTCCGGCAGATGGCGGCCTACAAGGAGACCCGACGGTCGGGGCGGTACGTCGAGGTCCCGGCGAGCGGGACCACCCAGACCTGCTCGGGATGTGGCCGCCTCCACGACCCACCGCTCACGCTTCGGGACCGCACGTACGAATGCCCGTGCGGTCTGCACATGGACAGAGACCTCAACGCGGCAAGGAACATCCTCGCCCGCGCGCTCGCCACAGTACCCGGGGGCACCGGGGAATCGACGCCCGTGGAGACGGGACCTCCACCGCACCGCAAGGGGCGGCGAGTCCGGTCGAAGAAGCGGGAACCGCCCCGGGACTCGGAGGTAGCACGATGAGTCCCGGAGGAAGCCACCGAACTCGTTCGGTGGAGGATGTCACCGTTCCTACCTCGCAGGGCCGCCCGGCCTCCCGCAAGGCCCGCGCCCAAGGGGGAGCTGCGCCCGGGACCCGGTCGGTCACTGTCCCGTCGCGCGACGACCTCGAGCACGCGGAGAAGGACGCGTTGCTCCAGCTGCGGATCGGCCGGTCGGCGCACCTCTATGCGGTGTTCGTCTCCACCCTGTTGGCGCTCGACGGCGTCCTCCTGCTGTTCTTCTACCCCGAGCTCCCGAAGCTCGCCGCGCGGGAGATCGGGACGGTCGCGCTCGCCCACTCCTTCTACCTGCTCCTGCCCCTCGTCGCCGGTCTCGCGCTCGCCGGCATCGGCCTCGCCTCCAAGTGGGAGGTCTTCCAGCTCTGGCCGTGGGAGGCCCACTTCTCCACCTCGGTCAGCGCCGTGGCCGTGAACGCACTGCTCGCGGTCGTCTACGCGCTCCGCGTGGCGGGGGTCGCCCCGTTCGCGAGCCTCGCCCTGTTCCCCTGGTTCTTTCCGGCGGAGCTGTTCGGCCTCAGCCTCGCCCTGCTGGGGATCGTACTCACCTGGTCCGGCTGGACGGGCCGTCAGTGGGCCGCGGCCCTGACCGCGGTGCTCCCCGTAGCGACCGGACTGTTCGCCTACTTCCCTCCCTCCAATACCACGGGGCTCTCGGATGCGCTGGCCGTGGGCCTTTTCCTCTCGGCGATCCTCTACCAGACGTCGGGCTCCTTCCTCCACCTCATCTCCTCGGGCACCCGGACGCACGAGCGGGAGCTCATCACCTCCGGCCAGAGCCGGATGTTCCGCTTCGCCGACGAGATCCGGCAACGGGAGGAGGCCGTCCACTTCCGCGAGGCCGCGGCCGTCCAGCGCGAGGCCGAGGTCGAGAACGGACTCCTTTCCGTGCGTCGGCAGACCGAGAGCCTCCGCCAGGCCCGAGCCCAGCTCGACGACCTCGAGGGGGACTACCGGGAGCGCTCGGATGCGGTCGCGGAGAAGGAACGTACGGTGGCCGGGCAGGCCGCCGAGACCGAGTCGCGATCGCGCCTCCTCGAGGACAAAACGGCGGCGCTCGAGCTCCGAGAGCAGGAGGTCGCCCGACTTCTCCCCCAGGTCTCGGCGCGCGAGAAACGGCTCGTCGAGCGGGAGGGCGAACAGACGAAGCGCGACGTAGAACTGGCCCAGCGGCAGCAGGACGTCGAGCGTCGCTCGACCGGGCTCGCCGAGTCCGAGGCGCGCCTCGAGTCGCGGCGCAAGGAGATCGACCAGAAGACGCAGGAGCTCCTGCGACGCGAAGGCGAGGTCACCGCCCGGGAGAGCTCCGTGAAGGCGACCCCCGTCGTCCCGACGGCGGTGAGCCACGACCTCACGGCCCGCGAAGTGAAGCTTCAGCAGTTCAAGACGGTCCTCGACGAGCAGAACGTTGTCCTAGGCCAACGCGCGCGCGACCTGGTCGAGCGGGCGAAGACCGTGGAAGCGGCGCAACGTCAATCGGCGGAGAAAGAGGCGGCGCTCGCCTCCCGCGAGGTCGCGACTCGGCAGCGGGAAGCCGAGCTCGGCGACCTCCTGAAGGCCGCGGACGAACGTCGGTCCCGCTACGAGGCCGCCGCAAAGGACTACGCCCAGCGCCTCGAGGAGCAGGGTCGGCGATCCGCGGAGGCCGCGCAGAAGGGCGCGGACCTCGAACAGCGCCTCAAGGCGCTTTCCGACCGAGAGGCGTCGCTCGGTGCGCGCGAGGACCGGCTTCGCACCGCGGTCGGCGCTCTCGAGCGCCGGGAGGGGCAGCTCACCGCCCGAGAGGCCGAGGTGCACGCCGCGGAGGCGGAAGTGAGCCTTCGCCGCCAGGCGATCTCGCGCGGAGACCTCCCCCTCGCGGGGCTGGCCGCGGTCGCCGTCGCGAGTAGCCCCGGGCTCGGCGGGCCGGCCCCCGGGCTCCGGAACTCCGGGGACGCCGCCGGGATCCGCGACCTCAGCTCCGCCGGGGACGGCGCGCCCGGGGCCCCGGTCACGCTCTCCACGCCCGCCGGCCGACGGTTCGCGGACCGCCTGCCGAGTGGAACGCCTCGGCTCGACGACCTCCTGCTCGGCGGCATCCCACCCCAAGGGCACGTCGTGCTCGTCGGGGACGCCTTCGTGGGAAAGGAGGTCCTGCTCTATTCGTTCCTCGCGGAGGGGCTGAAGCGGGGCGAGCCCGTCGTCCTCGTGACGGCCGCCCGATCTCCCGCCGAGGTCTCCCAGGCCCTCGGAGTCGTGCTCCCCCAGTTCCGGGAGTACGAGCAGATGGGCATGGTCCAGTGGATCGACGCCTCGGGTTCGGGCGCCAGCGCCCGCTCGGGCCAAGCGGTGCTCAAGAGCTCGGACGACCGCGCGGGCATCCTCTCGAGCCTCGTGAAGGCGGCTGCGGCGGCCGAGGGGGAGCGTCACCGGGCGTTCCGGGTCGGATTCCTCGGGCTCTCCGCGGTCCTCGCTCACGGCGACGAGCGGGTCAGCTTCTCGTTCCTGCAGAACGTGGTCGGGATCTTGAAGCCGCGGAACGCGCTCGCGATGTACTCCCTCGAGGCCGGCGCGCTCTCCGAGCCGCAGGTCGAGACGCTCTTGAGCCGGATGGACGGGGCGATCGTCTTCCGCCAGGACCGCGACCGACTGGTCCTTTCGGTCCGGGGCTTCGGGGACGTCGAGACCCGCGACTGGATCGAATGCCGGGTGACCCCCCGGTCGCTCGTCATCGGCTCGTTCGCGCTCGAACGGATCCGTTGACCTCCGACCCAGCGCTCCCGCGCCGAGCCGAGGCGGGGCCCCGTCGGTGCTAACCCGAGTATTCGGTGGGGTCGGCGAGGTACCGGGGCTCCTCGCCTCGGAAATGGCGGGCGAGGTTCTCGAGCGCGGTCGCGAGCACCGAGTTGTCGACCCCCGGTCCCAACCCGGCGGAGTGGGGCGTGCCGAGGAAGTTCGGAAGGTCGGTGAACGGAAACCGGGAGGTGACGGTCCCGCGGGCAAAGTCCTCGTCCCACCAGACGTCGAGCGCCGCGCGGAATTCCGGATGGTCGCGAAGGTGCCGGTAGAGCGCCTCCTCGTCGACAGTCGCCGCGCGGCCGACGTTCACATAGACCGCGTCCGGTCGCATCGCGGCGAGGAGCTCGCTCCCGAGCGAGCCGCGGGTCGAACGCGTGAGCGGACGCGCATCAAAGACGAAGTCGGCGAGCGCGAGCGCCTCGGCGATGTGGTCGACCGGGTACATCGCGCGGCACCCGGGGGACATCCGGCCCGTCCGGTTCACTCCGAGGACCTCGGTCCCGAAGCCGGCCAGCCGCTCGGCGATCGCTCGACCGATCTCCCCGAAACCCAGGATCACCGCGGTCCGTCCGAAGAGGAGCCGCTGCGCCGGCGCCGGGCGGAGTTGGCCCGCCCGCACTCGCGCATGGGCGGTGAGGAGATCCCGCGACAGCGCGAGCGCCAGCGCGAGCGCGTGCTCCGCGACGAACGGGGCATAGGCGCCGACGTTCCCGGCGATGCGGATCGTCGAGGGGAATCGGTCGAACGGAAAGCCGTCGAGCCCCGTATAGATCCGCTGGACGATCGAGAGCCGGGGCGTTGCCGTTACGTCGAACGCCGCGGATTCCCGCTCGAGCGATCCGACGAGCATCGCCTCCACGGCGATCCACTCGGCCGGAGTCGACCGATCGGCATACACCCAGGGGAGGTCGGGGAGGCGCTGGCCGATCGCACGGTCGATCGCCTCCCGGGGACGAAGGGTCACGAGCAGGCGGGGGGCGACAGAGCCCATGCCCGCCTCACGGGCCGCGCCGTCTTGAACCCGACGCTCCGGACCGTGAGGAGCCATTCGTGGGGCGTCGCGCACGATGCCGGGGCGCGGGGGAGGAGACCTACTAATAGTCCGCTTCCGCTCGGAATCGGTGCGTGCCGGCTGTAACACTCGACCTGTGGCACACGCTGATGTACCTTCGGCCCGAGGCCGAGGAGGAGTACATGCGAACCCAGGTCGCTCTGGCGACCGAGGCCCTCCGCGGGGCCGAGCGGAGGCCCGGGGCCACGGACCGCGACGATGCCGAGCTCGCAGCGGCGTTCGAAAAGGTCTACGCCGAGGCCGTAGCGGAGGCCGGGCGGGGTCGCACCGTGACTCCCGCCGAGCAGCTGCTCCGTGCGGGCGAGGCGACCGGCCGTCGCCCCCGGCCGGAGCCGTACCTGGAACGGCTGTCGAAGGTCGTCGCCAGCCTCCCCTTCGCGCGGGCGCCGTACGCCCTCGAGCTGCTCGCGACCCTCGAGGAAGAGGGGTACCACCTCGGCCTGATCTCGAATACCATTGGCGAGCCCGGGGCCTACCTTCGGCCGGTCTTGCGGTCCATGGGGCTCGACCGGTACCTGCGCGCCGTGGTCTTCAGCGACGAGCTGCCGTGGACGAAGCCCTCTCCCGAGATCTTCCGAAGGACCCTCGGCCTGCTCGATTCGACGCCCGGGGACGCGGTGCACGTGGGGGACGGCTGGTCGGACATCGAAGGCGCCCGCCGGGCGGGTCTCCGGGGGTCGATCCTGTTCACGGGGCTCCAGGAGTACGGCGCCCGCTACAAGGCGCTCTTCCTGCCCGCGACCTGGGACCGGCCCGCGACCGACCATGTCGCGGAGCGTCTCGATCAGGTGGTCGACCTGATCCACGCGATACTGCCCACGGGGCGGAGCGGCTGAGCGCCGAAGTCGGGCGAAGCCGCTCACTCCCCCATATGACGGGGGTTCGGGATCACCTTGGGCTGCTCGGCCTCCGAGGGCATCCCGGTCTTGCCCGCGACGATCTCGCAGTCCCTCCAACTGACCCCTACGGTCACCTTCGGAAACGCGACCTTGAGGGTGTAGTTCGCGAGCTTACCGACCACCAGCCCCTGCGAGCCGGAAACGAGGTTCGGGTTCATCACCGTAAGATCCCGAACGAGCACGACGCGGGTCTCCCCGAAGACGATCCGCTCGAGCTCCTTGTGGTCCTCCATGGGCTCCCGCCGGGCGAGGCGAACGGTGCCTTAACGGTGACCCCTTTCCCCAGCCGGCCGGGGCTGGGTTCCCAGGAGGACGACGCCTCTTCTACTGTAACGAATATTCGCCGTCGAAAACAGGAGTTATGTAGTAGAACTGCGTCCGCCGCCGTAACATGCCAGCGTCTTCTGCGACGATGGAATCGGCACGAGGTATGGAGGAAGCTCCGGTGAAAGTGGAGGAGAAACCCGAGTGGTGGGCCAGCCCGGCCGTCGTGGGACTGATGGGATTCGGAACCACGACGATGATCGCGGGGCTGTCGAACCTGCCGAGCCCGTACGTGAACGGTTTCGCCAACAACTGGGCCGTCTTCGGAATGGCCCTCGCGTTCGGCGGCATCGCCCAGTTCGTGGCGGGTGGGATCGCGCTGCGCAAGGGGAACATGTTCGCTGGCTCGGCGTTCATGGGATACGGGGCGTTCTGGCTGGCGTTCACTTGGATGCTGACCTCGTACGCGCCGGGGGCGATAGCAGCAGGTACCCCCATCTTGTGGGCAGTGGCCGGGTTCGCGTTCGTCTGGATGATGTTCACCTTTACCTTCTTGATCAATGCGCCGAAGCATGGGTGGGGCATCTTCCTGGTGTTCCTGTTCCTGTTCATCGCGTTCATCTTGCTCGTGGTGAAGTTCGCGAGCCTCGCTGCGGGGCAGACGACCTTTACGGGCGACAACGGGGCGAACTGGGCGGTCGGTGGGGAGATCATCTTCGATGGGTTCCTCGCTTGGTACGTCGCGACGGCGGACCTGACCAACTGGAACTACGGCCGCAAGGTCCTCCCGGTCTAAGGTCGACCTCCGCGTCCGCGACCAACCTTTTCCTTCTTCCCTTTTTCAATCTCCTGGAGACGGCGCCGCACCAGAGCCTGACCACCGATTAGTTAGGGGTCATGGGGTCGGCGGACCCCGCCCGCGGGGGCAACCCACCCGCTCAGCCCCTCGGATCTTGGGGGCGTCGGCGCCCCCTGGGTCGGGCCTGGATGCGATAGGGCCCCGTATCGCGTACTACCAGCGGCTTCAGATGCTCCCGAGGTCCCCGAACGAACGCCCCCTATCGAGGTACGCAAACCTCCAGGGAGCCGGGCGGCAGGACCGCGAGCCGTGCTTCGCTACCTTGGCGACGGGGACCCCCCCTCCAAGGCCATCCATGTTCCGAAGGTCTTCCCGGCGACGGCGGTGGGAACGATGACCGCCGCCGAGTGCCGCCCCGGCTTGGCGGTCGAACGTCGGGATGCGAGGGTAGGGTGCCGAAGGAATCTGTGGGGCTCTACTCGTCGGACCGGCGGCGCCGTCGCCGCTGATCGCTCCCCTCGTCGGACCCCTCGCGGTCCCGACCGTAGCGGCGGGGTCCACCGCGCGGCGATCCCCCATACGACGGTCGGCCCCGCGGCGGTCCGAACCGGCGCCCACCGGGGCGACCGCCGCCCCCATAGCGGGGCGGTCCCCGCGGAGAGTCGCTCCTCGGAGGCAGCGTGAAGCGGTTCCCACAGGCGTCGCACTCACCGACGAGCGACCCCTCGTCGTTGGTCGTAAAGCGCAGGGGGGCGCCGCACTGGCGGCACGGCCGACCACGCGGGAGTCCGCCTCCGGCGTCCCGGTCGAAGCTGGGAGCCCGGGGTCGCCGCTCGGTCCGCTCCTCGGACGGAGCTCCCCGGACGACGTAGATCGCGGTCGTCTCGCATTCGTCGCACCGCGCCTCGAGCGAGCCATCGCTGCGCGCGCGAAACAGGAGAGGTCCCCCGCAGTCGGCGCATTCGGGGCCCCCTTCGGGAGGCTCCGGAGCAGCCGCGGAGGGAATGACCCCTCCTACCGCGGCTCCTTCGGGGATCGGGAGAGCGGCGCCCGCGACGAGGGTGAACTCGTGATGGCAGGCACCGCAGGTGCCCGTTCGTAACCGGACCTCTCGGTCCGTCAACTCGATCGCTTCGCCGCAGTCCGGACAGGTGTTCGCCATAGTACTACAAAAACGAAGTCGTTTGCCCCTCATTACGTTCCCCTATCGACCCCGGGGGCCGGACGGCCATGCCAAAGGCGGGGAAGCACCGTCGCGGCCCCTCGCTTCGTCGACGGGTCCGCTCATCTCCCCCGGGGGCTTCGGCGGCCCGAATGAGTTCGGCCCGGAGCCCGGCTCGCCCCGTGGTCGGACTCGACCTCGCCGGCAGTCCGGCGCGCGCGACGGGCTGTTGCGTTCTCCGATCGACACGATCGGTCCGGGCCTCGGTGCTCGGTTCGGACCGGGAGATCCTCTCCGCAGTCGCGGCGGTCGAGCCCGCGCTCGTCGTGATCGACGCCCCGCTCTCGTTGCCGCGGGGTCGGGCCACGATCGAAGACCGCTCGGGTCCCCACCTGCGGGCCTGTGACCGTGAGCTCCTTCGCCGCCGCATTCGATTCTTCCCGCTCACGCTCGGGCCCATGCGGATGCTCACCGCACGGGGCATGCGACTGGGGAGCGAGTTCTCCGACCGGGGTATTCCGGTGGTCGAAGGGTACCCCGGCGGTTCCCAGGACCTGCTCGGCCTTCCGAGGAAGCAGGCCGGGATCCGCCGCCTCCAGCGGCGACTGCGCGAGGCCGGGCTGGGCGGCGACCTCCTTCGGCGGCCCCTGACCCACGACGAACTCGACGCGGTAACGATCGCCTGGGTAGGACGGATGTTTCTCCACGGGGACGCGGTGCTGATCGGGGACGCCGATGAGGGCCAGATGCTGCTGCCGCGCGCCGATGCCTGACCGCGACGGGCGCGTACTGGCTCGGTCCGACGGTCGGGGGGGGGTTGGCTGCCCGCGCCGGGCGCAGCCGAAGGCGATCGCTTCGCCGGCGTGAAGCCGGCCTTACGTACGGCCTAAGTACGGGCGGACGGCATTCCTTTCCGGGAGAGAGCGGGAACACCTGCGAACCCTGACGCCGATCGTCCCCAGGAGAACGCCCCACGGAGAAGGGCTCTGAGGGGCTGGGTCGGTTCAAGGACTTCCCGCTCTCTCTGACCGGGCTCCCGCGAGGGGTAGGCGGCCGCTCCACCGGTGCGTCGATTGTGGCCCGAGTTCGCCTAGACGTGCAATGCGGTCGCCTCCCAGCTATCGAGCCGGGCCCGCTCCCGCTGTTCGCATGGCAGGGACGGTGGCCGTCCGGTGACGCGCCCGGCCCGAGTGCGGGCACCGACCTCGCCCGGCTGGTGGCTGCTGATGTGGCACGGCTGCCCGGGAAAGGCTCGCCGTCGGCTCTCGGCCTAGCGGGCGGGCGTCGGGGCGGGGCGGGGCCAAAGCCCGAGCGCGATCGCGCCGCGAACGACCGTGAGGGCGACGACGAAGAGCGGCACTAGGAAGAGGTCGCCTCCCGGCCAAGTGTACCCGACCGCCTCGCCGCCCCAGAATACGGCGAACGAGAAGAGCAGCGACGTCGCCCCGAGCTTCAGCAGAGGGACCTTGATCTTTCGGATCCGATCCTGCACGACCGCCGTCGCCACCACGAGAACGAGGCCAGCGACCAGGGCGCCCACGATGGCCGAGAACCCGTAGCCGGCGGCGACGAGCGCGAGCAGGACCACGACCGTCTCGGTCGCCTCCACGGCGCCGACGGAGAAGCCTCCCGCGAACTGCAGCGCACTCCCGCTCCCCGGGCCGTGTCCGGGTTTCTGGGGAGCGAGTCCCTGGGCGCGCCGGTACGTCCGCAGCGTGCTACGGAAGAGGAAGATCCCGAATCCGAGCAGCACGATCGCGGAGGCCCAGAGGAGGTAGTTCCGCGGGAACGCGAGGAGCAGCGCCCCAAACCCAAGGGCCACGAGCGCGACCGCGGTCGTGCCTCCGACGGCGCCGAGCGCGCCGTGCGTCACCGTGTGATGGTCGGCGCTGAGCGCGAAGACGAGCGCGACGACCTCGGTCATCTCGAGCAGCGTGATGAGGAACGCCACGAGGATCGCGGGTCCGTAGAGCTCGAACATCGTCCCTCCCCAACGGGGGCGGGGCGCGGTCCGAACGCGGCCCGTCCTCGGGGTTGGCGTCGGTCAATCCTCGCGGAGGATAACCTCTCGCGTTCCGGGCTCAGGCGTAGGCGAACGCGCCAACGCGGGAACGAACGACCGGGAGGCGTTCGGCGAGCGCGTCCACCACGTCCCGGACGTCTCGGCTCGTGAGGCGGCCGCGGAGCTCGAGCGTGGCGCTCGGCGACCGCTCCCGGTGGATCCGTCGGATCGTGGCGTCGGCGCGGTAGGGAGCGGTGCCCGAAAGTCGGACGGCGAACTCGCGCGCTCCGGAGATCTTCTTCCACGCGTCGCTCTTCAGCGCGCGCAGAAGATGCCCGACGGGTTCCGAGAGCTGTTCGTGCGCCGGTTCGGGCAGCGGGAGCCAACCTCCCGGCGCCACTTCCCAGTGATCGACGCGCTGGAAGCCGAGCGACGCGAGGCCGTGCAAGAGGCCCGCCGTGAGACGGAGAAGGTCGCCGATCTCCACGACCTCCCGTTCGCGCAGAAGCGTCTCCATTTGTCGCAGGAGCGGGAGTGCGGGCTCGCGCACGACCTCGGGGTGGAGGTCGATCTCGAGACGGGCGTGCGAGAGCGCCCGGGTCCCTCGGGCCCGACGCGTCGGGGTGAACGTCGTGGGCCAGTCGAGGATCGAGGTCGGTCCGACGAGGTCCGGGGCGGACGTCGGCAAGGAGGCGCTTGCATGTCGAGCCATGCGAGCGGGGGACGACCGATAGGTGAAATCCCTTCGGGTCGACCCGCGGCCGGAAGCGCGCGGATGTTCCGCCCCCGGGTCGGCCGACCGGACCCGGAAGCGAAGCGGTCGTTGCGGTATGGCGAGGAAGGTACCCGACTCTCCGCCCCACTTCGAAGTCCGTACGGAACTCGCAAGTAGGTTCGCGCGGTGGCGCGACCGTGTCCGCCACGTCCACCGCCCTCCTGGTCGTCGGAGTTCTGCTCGCCCTCGCCGGCGTCGCGTTCCTCGCGCTCGATGCGCTCCACATGGGCGATTCGTCGGGCATCGACCCGAAGGACGTGGGGATCCTGGTCGTGGGGATCCTCCTCGCCGTCATCGGCGCGGCGCTGGCGGGCCGCAAGAAAGTGTCCGTGCCCCCGGCCTGAGCGGACCGCGCGCGTCGGCGGAGTCCTGCCCGGATCGGGCGCGCGCCCACCCATGGCCGGTGAAGGCCGTGGACCGCTCCATCGAATCCCGCCCGGCCCGCGGTTCGCGATGGTGGCATTCGCTCCCCAGTTCCCGGAAAGAGCAGAGAACGGGAAGCGGATTCGAAGGTGGGCCAAGACGCTCGACGCGGTCGTCGTGATGTCCCCCGAGCGCTCGTCCTGCGGTTATGTCGACGAAGCTGCGGAAGAAGTCCCGGACTTCACCGACCCTCTTCAGGTCCGAAAAGGTAGTTCGAAGTGCAACGAAGCGCGCGCTCACCCATGCGCGGGGAAGTCCGGTCGAACGACCGGGCGATCCGGACGGCGTCGGACTTGGGGTACGGCACCGCCGCGTTCCTCGGCCCCCGATCTCGGTCTCCCTGACCGTCGCTCCCCATTGAGCGCGCTCGCCCGTGAGAGAACCCCGTCGGCCCTCGGACGGCCTCGGCCGGTGCCTCCGGGGTCTTTCCCCACCCGGGGCCGGGTCCTCGAGGGGGTCCACGAACGGCCCCCCTCGGTCAAATACCCCTGAACGGGTTGCACCGGTTCGGCCTGAGGCATGGGAGTGGCATCACCGTCCGATTCCCGAGCGACGGATCCGGGGGTCCAGATGGCCCGGATGACCCTCCCGGCTTCCCTGTCGTCCCTCCACCGCGCCCTGGCCCGGCGAGCCCCCGGGGTGTGTCTCCTCGAGACCCTGGGTTCCCCGGGCCATTCCCTCCTCGTATGGGAGCCGGCCGCCATCATCCGCCTCGACGCCGGCAAGGTGCGGGTGGACGCACGTCCCGGTGTGTCCCTGCCCCCGACCCCGCAGACCCACGCGCACCTTTTGACGTACCTCGACGCGGTGATTCGACGCTTTCAGCCCTCTGCCTCCTCCGGGGCGGTGGCTCCTCTTCCGTTCCTCGGGGGGCTCGTGGGGACCGTCGCCTACGACTGGGCGGCCGCTCAGGAGGGTCCCGATCGCCCCCGGGCGGCCGGAGTGCCCGACCTTTGGTTCGGCCTGTACGATCGCGCGGTCGTCGTCTCGCCGGACGGCGACGCGTGGCTCGTGGTGGTCCCATCGGTCCGGGGGGCCACCATGCCCGAGGTCCGCCGGAGTCTGGCCGGCGCCCTTCGAGCGGCCGCCCTCCCGGTTTCGGAAGTTCGGCCCCCTTCGGCGCCCCGGGTCACTTCGGACCTCCCACGCGCGGAGTTTGAGTCGTCCGTCCGAGAGGTCCGACGGCGGATCCGTGCGGGTTCCGTCTATCAGGTGAACCTCGCCCTACGGATGCGGGCTTCGGGGGTCGACCCGTGGAGGCTCTACGAACGCCTCCGAGAGCGCAACCCTAGCCCCTTCTCGGGGCTCGTCGCGACCGGGGACTTCACCGTCGTCTGCGCATCTCCCGAGCGGCTCCTGCTCGTCGTGCCGGACGGTCACGGGGATCGGACCGCTGCCACCCGACCGATCGCGGGGACGCGGCCGAGGGCTGCCGGATCCCAGGATGCACGGAACGAGAGGGCGCTCCGGACCTCGCCCAAGGAACGGGCGGAACACACGATGCTGGTGGACCTCGGTCGGAACGACCTCGGCCGGGTGTGCGTCCCGGGGAGCGTCGAGGTGGATGAGTGGTTCACCGTCGAGCGGTATTCCCACGTCATGCATCTCGTCTCCAACGTCCGAGGACGGCTCCGTACGGGGACGGGCGTGCGCGAACTGTTCCGAGCGCTCATGCCGGGCGGCTCGGTCACCGGCACCCCCAAGATCCGTGCCACGGAGATCATCGCCGAACTCGAGCCGATCCCGCGAGGAGCCTACACCGGTTCGCTCGTCTACCTCTCGTTCGACGGGAGGATCGACGCGAACCTCGTGATTCGCAGCGCGTACTTCCCCTTCGGGGGCGGAGAGGCTCACGTGTACGCGGGTTCCGGGATCGTCCACGCCTCCGACCCCGGACGCGAGTGGAGGGAGGCGCGTCGTAAAGCGGCGGTGCTTCTCGAAGCCATCGGGGACCGACCGTCGCGGGGGTTTCCCTGGGCTCCGCCACGCCTGGCTCGGTCCTGGACCCCACCGGTCCCGCGCCACCGCCACTCGGGCCGCCGCGTTCTCCTGATCGACAACTACGACTCGTTTACCCACAACCTCGCTCAGTACCTAGCGGCCCTCGGGGCCCACGTCGCGGTCGTTCGGAACGACGGCGGCGGGGTGGACATGCTGCGTTCCCGGAGACCCACGCACGTCGTTCTCTCCCCCGGACCCGGGCGACCTTCCGAGGCCGGAATCACGGAGCGGGCGGTGCGCGCGTTCGAAGGGACCCCCCTCCTCGGGGTTTGCCTCGGTCACGAGGCGATCATCGAGGCGTACGGGGGAAGCCTACGGGAGGCACCGATCCCGTTCCACGGTAAGGCCTCGCTCGCGTACCGGGTCGTGGATTCGGGGGAGCAGGATATCTTGGCGGGACTCCCGACCGGGACCCTGGTGGGTCGATACCACTCGCTCGTGGCCGGTCGAGTGCCCCCTTCCCTCCGCGTCACTGCCCGTACCCAGGATCGACTGGTCATGGCTGTCCAACACCGGACCTTCCCCACGTACGGCGTGCAGTTCCACCCGGAGTCGATCCTGACGGAAAGAGGGATGGATATCCTGGACCGCTTCCTCGCCGTAACCTCTCCCGCGGAAGCGGAGGGACGATGACCTTGCCGAAGGTCGCATGGGTCGAAGGAGGCATCCTCCCCGGCGATCATCTCCGACTTCCCTCCGGGCTCCGGCAGGGAGATGGGGTCTTCGAGACGATCCGAACGTATGGAGGGGTTCCGTTCCGCTTCACCGACCACCTAGAACGCCTGCTCCAAGGCGCCCGGCACCTTGACCTGCCGGCCCTCCCATCCCTGGAGATGCTCCGCGAGGCCGGGGAGAGCAGGCTCGCGGCGTGCAGGGCCGGGTCGGAGTCCCCGGAATGGGTCCTCCGTCCCTGCCTGTTCTCCGAGGACGGGAGAACGGGCATCGTCGTCCTGGCCGATCCGTGGCCTTCCCCCGGCCCGTTCTCGGGAGAGACGAGCGTCATCACGGGGCTCTCGCCGTACCCCCATCCGGGGGCGTACCTCCGCCCCCCGGGGGCGAGCGCCCCCGTGAAGTGGCTGGCCCGCGGACCCCTGGCTCACGCGCTGAGAGCGGCGAGGATGTGCGGGTGGGACGAGGCGCTCCTCCGAAACGGAACGGGGGACATCGTGGAGGGGACGCGCTCGAACCTGTTCGTCGTGAAGGGCGGCCGGCTCATCGCGCCCGGCCCGGCGTCCGGAGCGCTACCGGGGATCACGCGAGGGATCGTCGTGGAACTGGCACTCGCCCGAGGGTACGACGTGGAGGATCGTCCCCCGGCTCCGAGCGAACTGGAGGGGGCGCCGGAGGCGTTCCTGACCTCGACGCTGCTCGGCGTGGCCCCCATCACGAGGTTCGGGAGCGTGCCGATCGGAGCCGGAGCGGGCGGAGGCCCGGTCACCGGGGAGCTTCGCGCCGCGTTCGAGGAACTGGTCCGTCTCGAAACGGGCGCCCGGAGCCGTACCGTGGGGAGTCGTGCTTCCCCCGATCCGGCCCCCGCCTCGGCCAGTACCGCTCCCTCCGGTCCCGAGGGACCGCTTACGGGTCGGGGGGCTTCAGCGCGGACGCGCTCACGAGTCTCGCGGCGACGCCGACGAGACTGATCGCATCGTTCGCCCCGGCCCGCTGGAGCTTCGCGAGGGCGTGTTCCTGCTTGGCCAGCGCCACGATCCGCAGGCGGGAGCGGAGGCCGCGGGCCGTGATGACGGTGAGCAGGTTCTCGGCGTCGGACTCCTGCGCGGCGATGAGCGACCGGGCCCGATCGATGCCCACGAGCGCGAGGACCTCCTCGGACGAGGGATCCCCGAGATGCGTGCGGTACCCTTCGGCTCGCAGCACCTCGACCGCCTTCGAGTCGGTGGAGAGGAGGACCGACCGGACTCCCCCCACGCGCAGCGTCTCCGCGCACGCCCGGGCCTCCTCGCCCGTCCCGCAGATGATCACGTGGTCGCGGAGATCCTCCAACTGCGTGCGTTCCAGCCGCTCGGAGACCGCCTTGAGGCGGCGCTCCAGGAACGGTACGAAGAGGACCACGACCGCCGTTAAGAACGTTCCCACGCCGAACAGCACGAGGAGCACGGTGAACATCCGCGCGCCGTCCGTGGTGGGGACGTAGTTCGACCCGTTCGTGGAGATCGTCGTGACCGTAAAATAGAGCGAATCGAGCCAGTTCCCGATGACCGGGGCGAAGTCGTCCGCGAGCAGCCGGGATCCGACCATTCCGAAGAGCAGCGTGAGGAGCGCCGCGACGACAATGGTCAGCTGGGTCGCCTCGGGTCCCGCGCTCCCGGCCCCGCGGTAAAAGCCGGCACGGTACGGGTAGATGACGGCGACGACCAGGCTCGCCGCCCCGGCCGAGGCGATCGAGAAGACGTTGGGGCTCAATAGGGCGATCGAGATCGTGAGCGCCGGCGCGAGGAGGGAGAACAGCCAGGCGATGGCGCTCCGATCGCGGATGCGGACCGCGAGCCCCATGAGCAAGAGGCCGGCGACCGCGTCGAACGGAGGGTCGAAGCCCGAGAGCGAGTCGTGGAAGAACGACGGTTCGGAGAGGCGGCCCGAGAGGAAGCCGAAGAGAAAGATCGCGGCGCCCGTGGACGCCGTGAGGGCCCCGATCACCGACGGCCGGTAGACCAGCGGCTGTCGGCGGGCGCGGAGAGGGGGGCGGGGATCGACCGAGGAAGGGACCGGACCGCGGTGGTCTTGCACGACGTTGAACCCCAGCGTCCACGCTCCCAAAAGCGTCCGGAGTGGAGTGGGGGGGAGTTCGAGCGATCCCGCGCCCTATACGCCGGTGCCGGAGTACACGGGGTACGTCGGGGTCCACTGGGTTCGGAGAACCCGAAGTCTGAGTTCCTCGGGGCTCGTGAGAGGGGCGTAGCCCGACCGCTGAGCCTCGAGACCCACCGCGACCGCGATCTCGACGGCGACCGGTCGGAGCTCGGCGATCGGGGGGAGCAGCAGCCCGTTCGGGTCGCTGACCGTAGGCGATTCTCCCGCGAGGGTCCGCGCCGCCACGAGGAACATCGCGTCCGTGATCCGCCGGGCCCGGCTCGCGATCGCGCCCAAGCCGAGCGCCGGGAAAACGTAGACGTTGTTGCACTGGGAGATGGGGATCGTCCGGCCGCCGAATCGTACCGGGGGATAGGGGGACCCGCTCGCGATGACGGCGCGGCCCCCCGTCCACTCGAGAAGGTCGGCAGGAGCGGCCTCCGACTTGGCGGTGGGGTTCGAGAGCGGGAAAATGACGGGGCGATCGACGTGGCGCGCCATCTCCCGGACCAGCGACTCGTCAAACGCCCCGGCGGCCGTCGAGAGTCCGATCAGGAGCGTGGGACGGACCTCCCGCACGACCTCGGCCAGTTGCAGGGCCTCCGCCGCGCTCCGCGCGCGCGGGGTCACCGCTTCCCGCGGGTGGGCATAGGCCCGTTGCTCGGGCTTGAGGTCGACGCGGTCCGCGTGGATGAGGCCGCCCCGGTTCACGAGCCAGAAGCGTTCCCGTGCCTCCCCGTCTTCGAGCCCGTCCTGCACCATCGCACAACGGAGCGCGTCGGCGACGCCGACCCCGGCGGCCCCCGCGCCAAAGATCACCACTCGCTGCTCGGAAAGCGGCACCCCGGTCACTTGGAGCGCGGAGAGGACCGTGCCGAGGGCGACCGCGCCCGTGCCCTGGATGTCGTCGTTGAACGTGAGCATCTTGTCCCGGTAGCTTTCGAGGATCGGTCGGGCGTGGGCGGCGCCGAAATCCTCCCACTGGAGCAGGGTTCCCGGGAGCTCCTCGCGCACGGCGAGAACGAACTGCTCGAGGAACGCGTCGTACTCGGGACCGACGACCCGTTCGTGTCGCCAGCCGAGGTACTCCGGGTCGCGCAGGCGATCGGGGTTGTTCGTCCCGACGTCGAGCACGATGGGGAGGGTCCGTTCCGGACGGATCCCTCCGATGAGGGTGTAGAGCGAGAGCTTCCCGATCGGGATCCCGAGACCCCCGACCCCCTGGTCTCCGATGCCCAGGATCCGCTCTCCGTCCGTGACCACGATCACGTCGACTTCGGGGTTCGGACGGTGCTGGAGGAGGGGCCGGATCGAGTGGCGGAGGGGATACGGAACGAAAAGTCCCCGCGGCCGCCGGTAGATGTGGCAGAACTCCTGACATCCGAGGGCGACGACCGGCGTGTACACGATCGGCGTCATCTCTTCCATGTGGTCGAGCAGGAGACGGTAGAACAGGACCTCGTTCGTGTCCTGGAGGGCGCGTAGGTAGATGTGGCGCTCGAGGTCATCGGTCTTCCGGCGGTACGCCTCGTACGCCCGGACGACCTGCTGGTCCAACGTCTCGACCTGCGGCGGGAGCAGGCCGTGCAGGCCGAGGACCGTGCGCTCGCCGTCGGTGAACGCGGTACCCTTGTTGAGGAGCGGAGTGTCGAGGAGGTCCGTTCCGCGGAGCCGGGGCAGCGGAGCGAGCGTCTCGGCAGGGAAAGAAAGGATCGGTCGGAGCGGCCCGGGGGCGATCGCCTCCATGATGACCGAACGGGTCCCGCGAGGAGATGTACCCGCGGTGAAGGCGGGTTGACGGCCAGGGGCTCGCTCGCCGGCTTCCGCGTCCCCCTGCCGGGCGGACGAGCCGAGGGGATCCACGTGACTATGGTTATTGCGGACTAGCTATTTATTCCAACCATAATGTATGTGCTATCGTAGTGGGTGAGCTTGTCGGGGGCCGAGTCGCCTTCCCCGACCCCGAGGTTCGCCAACGGTCGAGCGGCTGCGCCGCGAGTCGGAGCCGACCCGCGAACGCGGGGCGCTCCGGTCTCCCCGGGAGGCTGTTACTGGGTGGCTGGGAACCGGCACCGCATGCCGACCGAAAGCCGTGCGGCCGTGGACTTGGCGGGCGTAGTGGGCTGCGCCGTCGAGCCGAAGGAACGCGACGTTCCGCGCGACGTCGCGTTCTCAGGGCCGGAGCGGCGGCGCGGAAGTCGTTTCCTCCGAAAGCCCGAAAGCGCTGACCGTGTTCTCGGAAGCATGCCCGAGCTCGAGAATCCTGTAGAGAACCCCTGCTTCGGCTGCGGACCTTTCCACCCGCGCGGACTGCGGCTCCGGTTCGAGACGACCTCCACGGAGGACGGCCAGGAGGAGGTCCTCGCGAAGTTCGTTCCGAAGGCGGACGAAGTCGGGTGGCCCACGCTGTTCCACCACGGGCTCCATTTCACGGTACTCTACGAGACCGCCTACTGGACGGCGCTTACGTTGGGGGGCAAGCTCTGGGTCAGCGGTGGGCCGCTCACGTACACCGCGGACCGACTTCCCCGGGTGGGCGTGGAACACGTCGCTCGCGGCCGGATCGTGCGGTCCGACCCTGACCGCCTCACGATCCGGTCCACGACGGCGACCGCGAACGGCAAGCCGTGCGGGACCCTCGAGTCGACGTGGTCCCCGGCCCGGCGCGCGGTGGTCGAGCGCGCCGGGATCCCGCTCCCCGAATATCTGGCCCGGGAGCTTTCCCCCTGACCCCACCCACCGATCTTGCCCGCTTTCGCATCCGTCCCCGCCGCGATGGGGCCGTTCGATGCCGAAGGCTGAGGTCCCGGTGGAACGGCACGCCCGGTACCTGCTACTCGGTTCCGGATACGCTGGGGATCGCGTCACATCGAACGTCTCGTAGGTCGAGGAGGACGACGTTCGCGCGATCATCGACCCCGTTCGGGTCCGGGACCGGTCGGCGGTGCTCGGGCCCCTCACCCGCCGGGGAGTGCGCCCCTTCTCGATCACGGGCATCGTCTATTCGCCCCGTTCGACCTCGACCACGGTCGATTCTATGACGCGTACGTGGAGTACTTTGGCCGCCTCGGGAACACACGCGTCCTGACCTCCCCATCGCGCCCGCTTCCCGAGCGCGCCCGTTTCGTGTGCTCGAACCCACGGAGGTCGGGGAGCTCGGGTTGGCCGGTTCACTGAACGAGCCGCAGAGGCCTCGGAGCCGAAGCGACATGGACCGGTCCCGACGCGGTGAGATCCGGGTGATGCTCGGCCGCCCACGACGATGTCCCACAGGAAAGCTCCCAGGCCGGCCGGGTCGTTCCCCCCGAGAGCGCTCCGGCCCGGACGGCGGGGTCGCGGTAGATCCGCACGGAGGCGGCGATCGCCGTGGATCCCCAGCTGCGGGCTCGTTCGAGCTCGTGGTGGGGGACTTCGCCGTCCGGCTCGTTCGAGAAGAAGCTCTCGGGGGCGAGGACCAAGCGTCCTCCGCGATGCTCCACCGCCCGGCGCAGCCGACGGACCCCCGACCCGGCGATCGCCGGCACTCGGTCCGTACGGGAATCGAAGACGGCCCAATTGAGCTGGTACATGGTGCGGTCGGTCAGCCCGTCGAGGAAGTGCCGGATGGTCCGGTCCAATTCGGAGCCCCCCGAAGCGCAGCCGAGAAAGACGAGCCCTGGGCCGCGCACCTCGCTCGGCCGGACCTCGGAGACCGGGCGGGCGCCATGTTCGTTCGACCACTCGACCGCGCTCGCGATCGAACGCGCGATTCGTGCGGTACTTTCGGAGCGTGATCCATAGAGGACGTAGACCCACACGGCCGTACTCCGACCGGGGCTGGGTCGGGGCGTTATTTCAGTGGGTAGTGAATCCGGTTTGACGGAATCCCGACGCAAGCGCGGCCGTACGGGTGACCCTCGGTTACTCGAAATGGGCGGTGCGACCCGGAAGGCTCACCGCTCGCTCGGGGAGGAAGTGGTCGGATCCTCGGTCGGACCATCCATCCCTCGCGACGAGGGAAAGGCCTGGCCCGGTTCAGGAAGCAGGTCCTTCGCTCCAGGGGTTGGACGCGCTTGAGCCGGGCCCGCCAGCCGCCCGGGCGCTCGGGGGGGCGAGCTCGGCGAGCCAGGGGAGCGTCGCGACCGCCTCGGCCATGGCAGCGGAGCGCCCATCGAACTGGCGCCACCGCCGCGGCGTGAGGGAGTCAAACCCCTCCACCGATTTCTCAAACCCGATTCCAAAGGCGAGGACGCTCACGGAGAAGAACAGCAGTACGATCGTCGGGAGGAGGAGAACGATGGCGACGTAGTTGACCCAGACGGTGCCGGTCGTGAAGCTGAGCCCCCACAGCACCGCCGCGGCCAGCGCGAAGCCGGCGCCCCACAGCGCGGGACCCGCGGCATACGAGTGCACCCGCCCGTGTCGGCGCATCTCGTCCGCCGATTGAGCATACTCCTTGAGGACCCGGCCGAGGGGAGAGTCCGATTCAGGAGCTTGTCCCGATCCGCTATGGACCGCGACGGTCCGCGCGAGTTCGAGCTCGACCAATCGGACCCGGGCGAAGTCCGCACCGAGCATGCTGCCGAGCCCGAACGCGACGAAGGTTCCGAGGATCAGAACGAGGGGAAGCCAGGCAGAATCCTGGTCCGCGAGCGGGGTGTTGACGCCCAGGAGAAGTAGTACGTAGACGACTCCCGCGAACAGCGCCACGATGAGCGCGCGGCCTTCCCGGCTGTCGGGAGCGGGGACGGTAGGGATCCTGCGGGCGATACCAGCGAGCGATGAGGTCACTTTGCTCGAGGCGGACACGGAGCGCAAGAGGGGAGGAAGAGGTTAAAGAACCCTTGGGCGCACCGCGGCCCCCGGTTGGGCAGAAGGGGCGGCGCTCGGCGGCGACCGACCGTGCCGGCCGAGGAAAGGATTCTAATGCTACCACGTCACACGGGGAACAATGCCCTCCGTTCTTCACCCGTGCCCCGGATGCGGACACGATTCGATGGACGCGTGCTGGGCGGCCTCGAAGGAGATGCTGAAGCGCCATCGGGGGATCTGCCTCGAGTGTCACGACGAGTGCTTGCCGAAACCGGGCACCCCGCACGCTAAGCCGAGGGCCCGCAAGCGGCCCGCCTCGGACGGGCCCGACCCGCGGCTTTTCTTTGCCTCGCCCCACGCGTGATGGTTCCGCTACCCGAAGCGCACCGTGCGTTGCCTGGCGCCTTGCCGGCGATCTCGCGGCTGGAGCGACCCTAAGCGATCAACGCGTGGCTCGGGTACCGTCGGGCTCGAACGGCGGCAAAGAGCGTCCGCCCTCCTACGGTCTTCCCGCGAAGAGCGCCGAATGCTCGTCGGTCGACGCTCGTCATCACTTCCGTCCGCGGCGGGTTCGTCCCCTCGGCGCGGTGCGGCCGCGAGCCTTGGCGCTGGTCTTGGAGCGCGTGGAGGCAGGTGCCCTGCGTCGGGTCTCGGCTTGGATGAACGCGGTCGGAGCGCCAAGGAGCCAGTAGACGTTCCCGTCCGGATCGGCGAACTTGGCTATCCCTCCCCAGGACTCCTTCCTGAGCGGCTCCGGGAACGCGACCCCCCCAGCTTCCATACGGTGCACCAGGTCCTCCAGATCGTCCGACACGAAGGCGATCCCCGTGTTCCCGGGTTGAACCGGCTCGAATCCCTCGCACAGGTGCAGTACGAAGCGGTCTCCCGGGGGAGCTACCATCACCGCATGGTCGCCCGTGCCCACCGTGTGCACGGCGAATCCGAGCTTTTCCTTCCACCATTCTGAGGCCTTCCGGGCGTTCGACACGGTCACAGCGCAGTCGGCGATCGCGATCATCGTCGGTCCTCGGTCCGAGGAACGCGAGACGGGGGATTTAGCCGCTCCCAAGGGGTCGTGCAACGGTAGCGGCGAGGGGGGCAAGGAGGTCGACCACCGATGCCGAACCGGGCCGACGGTGTCGGGGAGGGCGCGGCGCAGGCCCGCGTTCGGACCCCGAGCTCGGCGGCCGGAGCTACCCCCTGGCGCTGGGCCGAGGCGGTCACTCCTCCCGCCCTTCGGAAAGGGGAGCTCGAGCATCAACGGCAGTTGACCACACGGTTTTCTCCCGGGGCGGGCCCTCTCCCGGACGGGAGAGACGCGCTCTCTCGGGAACGAAGAAACATGGCGGGAATGGCGGAAGCGGAGATGCACGAGCCAGCGCACTTCGGCATCGAAGAAGCGAGGACCGAGGCGAACGGGATGTCGATGGTGGTCTTCTCGGGCGATCTCGACAAAGCGATCGCGGCGTTCATCATCGCGAACGGCGCGGCCGCGATGGACCTGCCGGTCTCGATGTTCTTCACGTTCTGGGGGCTCAACATCCTTCGACGGGAAGGGCCGGTCGCGCTGCCGGCCGCGAAGACGAGCACCGAGAAGATGTTCGGTCGCATGATGCCCCGGGGCCCGCGGCAGCTCAAGCTCTCGCAGATGAACCTCGCGGGGTTCGGCACCCGCATGATCAAGCGGCGGATGAGCGACAAGCACGTGATGGACCTTCCTCATCTCATCCAAGCTGCGCGCGACCAGGGGGTGCGCTTGATCGCCTGCACGATGACGATGGACCTGATGGGCATTCGCAAGGAGGAGCTGCTGGACGGGATCGACTTCGGCGGCGTCGGTACGTTCGTCGATTCCGCCGACCGTAGCCGGTCGACGCTGTTCGTCTAGCGGACCGTTCGGCGCCTCCGTTCCCCCCGCTCCCCGTTCGGGCGCTCGCTCGGGGCGGGGTCGAACGGAGACGCCGGCTCGCAGGGGCCGAAGAACCTCTTCCGCAGTTCGTGAGAGAGGGGCCGGGTTCGGGAAGGGCCTCGAGCGCGAGGTGCTTATTCCTTCGAGGTGAAGCGCACTTTACACCGAGATACCGGCGAGGTCATGCCGGGTCCACTTTCCTCTCTTATCGTGGCCGCCGCCTGAAGCCGCTCGAGGAGCCGATGACGATGGACGTAGAGCAGCTTCGCCACCTGAAGGTCGACAAGACGATCGATGCGCGCGGGGTCGCGTGCCCGGGCCCCCTCCTCGAAGCGAAGCGCGCGGTGACCGGCGTCCCGCTGCACGGGGTGATGGAGGTCATCTCCTCGGACGAGGGGACGACCGAGGACGTTCCGCTCTGGGCCCGGAAAGTGGGACACGACTACCTCGGAACGGTCCCGGATGCGGGGCTCTGGCACGTGTACGTTCGGAAGGAAAAGTGACGGCCCCCGCCACCTCCGTGGGTCGCGGTCCCCGGGTGCTCGTCTTCTCGACGAACGCCATCTCGGACATGGGGATCGACCTCGCGGGAAGCTCCCACCTCGACTACCCCTCCGGGGTCGAGGTGATCCCGGTTCCCTGCTCGAGCGGGATCAATCCTCGCTGGATCCTCCACGCGATCCGGGCGGGGTTCGACGGGGTCTTCATCGCGGCCGACGGTCCCGAGTGCTCCTACCTCTCCGATTGCGTCGCCCGGACGGGGCATGTGGTCGACCAGGCCCAGGAGCTCCTGCGGCAGAACGGGCTCGACCCCTCGCGGGTCAAGACCTCCGCCATCTGCTCGGTCTGCTCCGAGCCGTTCGTCAGCCACATGAGACAGTTCACGAAAGCGCTCGCGGGCCTTGCCTCCGTGCCCGGGACCCCTTCGGCCGTCGCGGCGGGGGCGGCATGAACGCCGCATCCCCGGCGACCCGGTACGATGTCCTGGTCCTCGGTGCCGGGGTCGGGGGGATGGAGTCGGCGCTCACGCTCGGGGACATGGGGTACCAGGTCCTCGTCGTCGAGAAGGAGCCGAGCGTCGGCGGCCGGATGATCCTCCTCAGCAAGGTCTTCCCGACGCTCGACTGCGCGAGCTGCATCTCGACCCCCAAGATGGCGGCCGTGAACAACCACCCCCACGTACGGGCCCTCGTCTCCTCCGAAGTGAACGACATCACGCCACGGCCCGAAGGCGGATTTCTCGTCCACCTGACGCGCAAGCCGACGTTCGTGGACGCGGCGAAGTGCACGGGCTGCGCCCTCTGCGAGTCCGCGTGCACCGTCGCGGTCCCGGACGAGTTCAACTACGACCTGACGGCACGCCGGGCGGCGCACATCGCCTTCCCGCAGGCGGTTCCGAAGAAGGCGGTCATCACGCGCCGGGGCTCTTCCCCCTGTTCGTTCACCTGCCCCGCCGGCGTGAAGCCGCACGGCTACGTCTCGCTCGTGCGGTCCGGACAGTACGACGAGGCGTTCCGGCAGCATCTCGACGACGCTCCGCTCGTGGGGGTCCTGAGCCGCGCGTGCTACGCGCCGTGCGAGGAGGCCTGCTCGCGGAAGGAGCTCGAAGGACCGGTCTCCATCCGCGGGATCAAGCGGTTCATGTCGGACCGCTACTACGCCGCCCATCCCGTGCCCGAGTACGGGCCCCCCTCGGAGCGGAAAGGCGCCCGGGTCGCCATCGTGGGCAGCGGTCCGAGCGGGCTCGCGGCCGCCTTCGTCCTCGGACGGGCCGGGTACGACGTCACGGTCTTCGAGGCCGAGCAGGAGGCCGGCGGCATCCTGCGCTGGGGGATCCCTTCCTATCGCCTCCCGAAGGACGTGGTGGCGCGGGACCTCGCGAACATCACCGCGCTCGGGGTGAAGATCGAGACCGGCCACCGGGTGACCTCCCTCGCCGAGCTCCAAGGGGCGGGATTCGGGGCGGTCTACCTCGCGACCGGCGATCGGGGCGGCCGCAAGCTCTCCGTGCCCGGCGAGGATCTCGCGGGCGTCTACGACGCGGTCGACTACCTGCACGAGCTCAACGCCGACCGCCCCCCCGACTTCTCGGGAAAGACGGTCATCGTGATCGGCGGGGGCAACGTCGCGATCGATTCGGCGCGCAGCGCCCGGCGCCTCGGCGCGCGGTCGGTCGAGCTCTTCTGCCTCGAGTCGAGGGCCGAGATGCCCGCCCACCCCTGGGAGATCCAGGAGGCGGAAGAGGAGGGGGTCGTCGTCACGAACTCCTGGGGCGTCGGCCAGGTCCTCGGCTACGACCGCAAGGTCCTGGGAGTCGAGCTCGTCCGTTGCACCTCCGTCTTCGACGCGGAGCACCGGTTCCGGCCGACCTTCGACTCCTCCGTGCGCCAGAGCGTCCACGGCGAGGTCGTGATCACCGCGATCGGGCTCGCGCCCAACACGGGCGCCTTCGCCTCTCAGGTGGAGCTTCAGCGCAACGGCACCGTCAAGGTGGACCCCGAGACGCTCGCGACGAGCGTTCCGGGCGTCTTCGCGGGGGGCGACGCCGTCACGGGTCCAGCGATGATCGTGACCGCGATCGGCCAGGGAAAGCGCGCGGCGTTCTACATCGAACGGTTCCTGCGCGGGGAGCCGCTCGAGGGAGCCAAGTTCGACGACCGGCTGCCCGAGGTCGATGCCTCGACGGTCGCCGCCGAGGCGCGCCGCGACGCGGTGCCCCGACCGCCCGTTCCGATCCCGCGCCGGCCGGCCCTCGAGCGGGTCACGTCGTTCGAGCCGTACGAGGCCGTGCTGAGCGAGACCGAAGCGCGCACGAGCGCGAACCGGTGCTTGGACTGCGGCGTCTGCTCGGAGTGCCGCGAGTGCGTCCGCGCCTGCCCCGCGAACGCGATCGACCTTGACATGCGGGCGCGGACGGAGACGGTCGTGGTCCAGTCCGTCGCCCTCGCCACGGGATTCACCCCGTTCGATGCCCGCCAGAAGCCCGCGTTCGGCTTCGGTCGGTTCGCGAACGTGATCAACGGGCCGCAGATGGACCGGATCCTGGCCCCGACGCGCCCGTTCAACGCGGTCGTGCGACCCTCCGACGGGAAGGCGCCGAGCAACGTCGCGTTCGTCCTCTGCACCGGATCGCGGGACGAACAGGTCGGCAACCGGCTCTGCTCGCGCGTCTGCTGCATGTACTCGATGAAGCAGGCGCAGCTCCTCCTCGGCTCGTTGCCGCTCGCGGACGTCACGATCTACTACATCGACCTCCGCGCGTTCGGCAAGGGATACGAGGAGTTCCTCCAGCAGACGAAGGGCATGGGCGTGATCTTCCGCAAGGGGAAGGTCTCGCGGGTCGAAGAGACGGACGACCACGACCTCCTCGTCCACTACGAGGATATCGAAGGCGGCGGCGGGTCGACGGTCGCGCGGCACGACCTCGTGGTGCTCTCGACCGGCCTCCTCCCGAACCCGGGCGCCTTGGCCCTGTTCCCGAAGGGAGGTCTCGAGAAGGACGCGTACTCCTACGTCCGGGAGGTCAACGAGGAGCTCGAGCCGGGGAAGACGACCCTCGAGGGGGTCTTCGTCATCGGGTCGGCGACCGCGGTCCGGGACATCCCGGACACGATCGTCCACTCCGAAGCGGCCTCCGCGCAGATCGCGGCGTACCTCAAGCGCGAGGGGGCGAAGGCATGACCGGCCGCAAGATCGGCGTCGTCGTCTGCGAGTGCGGCGGCAACATCTCCGACTACGTCGACACCGAGAAGGTGCGCGCGGCGATTGCGCAGGAAGGGGACGTCGTCTCCTCCCACGTCCAGATGTTCGCCTGCTCGGACGCGGCCCAGCAGGACGCGATCCGCGAGATCCGGGAAAAGAAGCTCGACGGGATCGTCGTCTGCTCTTGCTCGCCGAAGCTTCACACGGCGACGTTCCGCGCGATGGCGGAACGGGCCGGGCTGAACCCGTACGAGTACACCCAGGTCAACATCCGCGAGCAGGACTCCTGGGCGCACACGCACGACCGCGAGGGGGCTACGGAAAAAGCGATCGAGCTCGCCCGGGCGGGCGTCGCGAAGACCGCGCTCTCCGAGCCGCTCGTCCGCCGACGGGTGGAGACGCTGCCGCAGGCGGTGGTAGTGGGGGCCGGGATCGCGGGCCTGCGGGCCGCGGTCGCCCTTTCCGACCTCGGTGTCTCCGTCCACTTGGTCGAAAAGGCAACCGCCCCCGGAGGGCAGGTCGCTCGATGGGGGAGCCTCTTCCCGAACGACAAGGTCGGCCGGGGGCTCGTCGACGAGCTCCTCAACGAGGTGCGCCGCCGCGAGAACATCCAGCTTTACCTTTCGACCGAGCTGGTCGAGAAGTCAGGGCGCCTCGGCGCCTTCGACGTCACGCTCCGGACCGCGACCGGGGCGGTCATACCGCTCAAGGTCGGCGCGATCGTGGTCGCGACCGGCTTCGACCCCTACGCCCCGTCCACCGGGGAGTTCGGCTACGGACTCGACGGCGTGGTCACGCTACCGGAGTTCAAGGAGCTCCTCGCGGCCCATCCCGCCCGCCTGACCTACCGGGGCCGGGACGTCCGGACGGTCGCGTACGTCTACTGCGTGGGGTCGCGCGAGACCGCACCCGGTTCTCCCCGGACCTACTGCTCCCGCTACTGCTGCAGCGCCACCTCGCACATCGCGACGGTCGTCAACGGGCTCGACCCCTCGGTCCACCAGTTCCACCTCTTCCGGGACATCCGGACCTACGGCAAGTACGAGGCGCTCTACGAGAAGGCGCTCCGGGGCGGGTCGGTGTACCTCCGCTACTCGGAGGAGAGCCCGCCGACCGTGACCGAGGAGAACGGCGGTCTGGTCGTGAAGGTCCGCGATCAACTGCTGGCGGGGGAGGAAGTGGAGATCCGTCCCGACCTTGTCGTCCTCGTCACCGGCATGGTCCCCCGCGCGAACGACCCGCTCGTTCATGCGCTCAAGCTTCCGGTCGGCCAGGACGGGTTCTTCCGCGAAGTGCACGTCAAGCTGCGACCGGTCGAGACGGTCCTCGACGGGGTCTTCATCGTGGGCGCGTCGCAGGGTCCGAAGAACGTCGCGGAGAGCGTCGCCTCCTCCCTCGCGGGGGTCGCGAAGACCGGGGCGCTGCTCCTCAAGGGGTACGTCGATCTCGACCCGTTGGTCGCCCGGGTGGAACCGAACCTCTGCGCATGGTGCGACGAGTGCACGAAGGCCTGCCCGTACGGCGCGATCGACCGCGTGCGCCAGGGCGAGACGGAGGTCGCCGAGGTCAATGGGGTCCTCTGCAAGGGCGAAGGGGCGTGCGTGCCGGCCTGCCCGAAGGAGGCGATCAGCCTCCTCGGCTACTCGAACGCGCAGATCTCCTCGATGATCGACGCGCTCGTGAAGGAGGCGACATGACAGGAAAGGCGAACTTGAGGAACCTTCGCGAGGTCCTCCGGGACGAGATGGTCGAGCGCGACCGCGTCGCCGAGCTCCTGCGCGGGGGCGCGAAGACCCTTCCCGAGATCGCCTCGGCGCTCGGCGCGCCCGAGGAGGAGGTCACGAAGTGGGTGATGGCGATGCGCCGATACGGCCGGATCCACGACCTCCCGAAAGCGCGCGCCGACGACTACTACCGCTACGAGCTCACGGGAGGTCCGAAATGAAGGTCGATCCCGATTTCCTCACAGCGCTGAACCTCGGCGGAGGGTTCGACGCGCGGATGTGCATGAACTGCGGCACCTGCACGGCGCTCTGCCCGCTCGGCGTCGAGCTCCTGCCCCGGAAGCTGTTCCGGTACGCGCTGCTCGGCGATCGCGACCGGGTCCTCGGCCAGACGGAGACGATCTTCAGCTGCCTGCTCTGCCGCATGTGCGAGTCGAACTGCCCCGCCGGCGTGCACATCGCGGAGAACGTACGGACGCTCCGGACGTACATCAATCGCGAGATACACGCGCTCGCGGAGGCGTGAGGCGACCATGCCCGTTCCGATCAAGAGCACCCTCGGGATCCTCGGGGATAATCTCCGGAAGCGCCACAGCGCGCTCCCCCTCGGCCGGCGCAAGGTCACCGCCTGGACCCGCGGCCTCGGGATCCCTCGCGGCGGCAAGACCGTCCTCTACACTGGCCAGATGTGGCAGATGGTGCCCGCGATCAACGCCATGAGCCGTCAGCTCGCGAAGTACGAGCACTCCCGCATGGGTTTCCTCTTCGGCTTCGCGCGGTCGATGAACAAGCTGGTCAACCTGACCCCGCTCCTGGCCCGCACGAGCGCCCGAGAGCGGGAGGAGTACGACCGGCGCCTGCGGAACATCGCTCGCCTGCTCAAGGCAGCCGGGGTCGAGTTCGGCTACCTCTACGAGAACGACCTCTATGCGGGGGGTCTCGCCCATGACGAGGGGCTCGACCGGGGGTTCGTCGCGCACGCCGAGCGGGTCTCCGAAAACCTCCGGCGCGCCGGCGTCGAGCGCGTGATCACCGTCGACCCCCACACGACCAACATGCTGCGGAGTGTCTATCCCAAGGTCGTGCCCGGTTTCTCGATCGCGGTGAAGAGCTATCTCGAAGTGCTCGCGGAGCGGGATTTCGCCCGGCGACGGTCGGTGGACCGCACCGCCACGATCCACGACTCCTGTGTCTACGCCCGCTACGAAGGGGTCGTCGACCAGCCCCGGAAGCTTCTGGCGGGAGCGGGGGTCCGCCTCTCCGAGCCCGAGCTCTCGGGAACGCTCACGTTCTGCTGCGGCGGGCCGCTCGAGACGCTCTTCCCGGGAAAGTCGGCCGAGATCGCGACGCGCCGTATCGAGCAGTTGGGGTCGGTGAACCGCCAGGTCGTGACGGCCTGCCCGCTCTGCCTCGCGAACCTCTCCCGCGTCGCGCCGCCCGAGACCGAGGTTCGGGACATCTCCGACTACCTGGCCGAGGCCTACTGTCCGACGGAGGCCCCCGCGTAAGGGGCTGCCCGGATGGGCCGGACGGCGATGCTTCGGCAGGCCCCGCTGCTCCCGTCGAGAAGCTCTGGCGCGGCCCACGCGATCCCATGGGCAGGCGGGGCACAACTCGGGGTCCGGTCGGTCAGCGCAAACGTCGGAGAGGGGACCTCACTCGATCGTTCCCACTTCCCTCTCTACGGCCGCGAGGCGCCCGTCAGGGTCCCACCTCACCCACGATCGGCAGCCGCCCGGAGCGGTCCGCTCTCGGCTCGAAACCGAAGCGCCCCCGCGGTGGCGACATCGATATGCGGCCCCACTATTCTTGTTTCTACGGACCTACTCTTCGGTGACCGGTCCCCGCCCCTCCCGGGACCGGATCGGAGGAGCTCCGCCGGGGAGGCCTCCGCGAGGCTGTGCGGGGGGAGAGCGGAGGATTTCCCATCGCCCCAAGGCGTCGTCGGATCCGGGCCCGACGGGAATGTCCCCACCGGGTCAACTACCGCGACGTTCGACCGGAAGCGCCTATGGCGGATCGAGGCCATCGCCCTCGATGCCGGAATCCCTGGCAGGGAAATGTAGACCCCCAGTGCTTGGCTTTATCTCCCCGAGAGACGGTGGAGGGCGGTCGATGCCATCGCTGGAATGGAATATCGATGAGTGCCATCCTCGACCTCCCGACTGAGGTCTACACATTCCTCAGCCGGCCGGCGCCGCAGACGATGCTCCTCCGGGGCCCTCCGGGTTCCGGGAAGACGACCCTCTCGCTCTCGTTGCTCGAGAACTTCCGGGGGGGTCGCTTCCTCATCTCGAGCCGGGTTTCGGCCGACGAGCTAGCACGCGAGTTTCCCTGGGTCGCGAATGGTAGCAGCATCCAGCTCGTCGACGTCACCCAGCGTTCCGGTACGCTCAAGGAGGCGGGACAGGTCATCTCCCACCTCGGCGACCTGATTCACGATCCGGACAAGGAGGAGGGTCTCCGGGGCCTGTGGCTTCCCCAACCCGTCCAGGAGGCGTGGAGCCGCGCCGACCCGGGCCACCCCTGCATGATCGTCATCGATTCCTGGGACGCGCTCGTCGAGCGGTACCTGGGAACCGCTGTTACGGGAAACGAACTTCCCGACCGGAGCGAGCTGGAGCGTCTCCTGCTCGACCAGATGAGCCGGGGTCCGATCTTCCTGGTGCTGGTCGTCGAGCGATCCGAGCGATCCCAACTCGACTACCTGGTCAACGCGGTCCTCGAGAGCGCCTCCAACGGCCAGACGGGACGCCCCGAGCGCTGGCTCTACCTCCGCAAGCTCCGGGGGACTCGAATCGACAGCCCGGTCTATCCGTTCACGCTCGATGGAGCCCGGTTCCAGTGCATCGCACCGATGCCGGCGGGCCTGCTCGGCCGTAACCTCCTCCCCGAGGCCGAACCGGAGGTTGTTCCCGGGACCCTCTGGCCCGGATGCTCGGACTTTGCCGCTGCCTTTGGCCGTCTTCGGGTCGGCCACCTCACGCTGGTGGAGCGGGACCTCTCCGTGCCGACCGAAGCGCTGACCTTGCTGGTCCGCCCGATGGCGGGCCACGTGGCCCGAAACGGAGGACGCGTTCTCCACATCCTGCCCCCTAACATCGGAACGGAGGAGGTGCTCCGGATGTACCGGGAGCTCCTTACCCGCGAGCAGATAGTCCGGCAGGTCCGGTTCCAGCTGAGCGCCCCCTTCCCGGACGTGCCGGAGGATCTGGCCAGGACGGTCATCCCTCCCCCGGTCTCCGACAGTCGAGGGACCGAGCCCCGGACTCCCGAGGCGGCCCGATTCCTGCAGGAGGCCGGCCGGCCGGGGTCGGCCAACCTTTCCATCGTCTGGGTCTCGGCGCTCCGGGCATTCGCCGCCGCCCGGGGCATCGACTACAGCCCGGATACGCTGCCCGGGCAGGCCTTCGCCTACTTGTCCGGCGCCCCTGCCCACTCGGTCTTCCTCGGACCGGACAACGACCCGCTGACCGCCTGCCTCCGAACGATGGCGGCGATCCGGATCCGCTTGACGTCGAACGCGGGCCGAGTTTTTGCCTGGGGAGAGCAACCCACGACGCCGTCGTTCGTCCTCTCCGAGGGAGACGACGCCACGGGGAAGCCCTACCGCCTTCTCCGGGTCGTCTGACCCGGCCAGCTTTCCGGCTGGGTCCTCGCACCGTACACGTCCGCGGTTGCGGATGCCACGCGAGGCCCGCGACGGAGGACGGGCGGGCCTGTTCGAGATTCGGTACCGTCACCCCAGATTCCGTGGTGCGATGGACCGGTGCGAGCCGACCGGATGTCGGGGAGTAGCGTTTCCTGCGACCGTCCACGAACCCGACGCTGGGGAGCAAGGGCGCGTGGGTCTGCGATGGGTGACTGCCCGCGGCCGCGGGGAGACTGAACTCGCCGCCGAGTATCCGGGGCCGGGCCCTACCGTCCCGGTCCGAAAGAGCCCGTTGCTGAAGCGCCCCGTGAGAAGCGAGAAGTATCGCCGCCGGATCGCGGACTCGGTGACCGGGGTTGGATCGAGAGGAACCCGGAGTCCGGTGGCTCCTCCGGTCGAAAGACCCGTCCGTGCGGTACCTGACCCTCACCGACATTCTCGGAGAGTCCGAGGAATCCCATGAGGTGCGTGCGGCGAAGAAGCAGATTCGGAAGGGAGCTCGTCTTCGAGCGCTCCTTTCCGGCCAGCGAGCCGACGGAGGGTTTGGCGTCCACTGGTACAAGAAGTGGGCCGGCGCGACCTGGCGTCTCGTCTCCGCGGTCGAGCTGGAGGTCCCTCCCGATAGCGCCGTCGCCCACCGGGCGGCGGATCTCGTGCTCGCCCGGCTCCCCTTGGCCCGGGCCGAACCTCACAAGGTCCGGGGCCGATACCGAGTTCACGCCTCCGTGTTCGGCAACCCTTTGGGTGCCTGCGCTCGGCTCGGCATGGCCGACGACCCTCGGGTCCGGCGTATCGCCCATTCGCTCGTCCGCTGGCAATGGCCGGATGGCGGGTGGAACTGCGACTCTTCGGAGGGGGCCCGGCACTCCTCCTTCTACGAGAGCCTCGCGACGCTCTGGGGACTGAACGAATACCTACGGGCCGCAAGGGACGACGCCGTCCGCCTGGCGGTCCGCCGGGCCGCCGAGCTCTTCCTGACCCATCGACTATTCCGGTCCTGCCACGGGGACGCGGTGATCGATCCGCGGTGGACGCGGCTCCACTACCCGGTCTACTGGCACTACGACATCCTGCAGGCGCTTCGAGTGCTGGATCGGGCCGGTAAGCTGGGCGACCCGCGTACGCGGGAGGCCCTCGACCTCATCGAGTCCAAGCGGGGGAAAGACGGCACCTGGCACGCGGAAGGACGCTTCTGGCGCCCGGGTCCCGTGAAGGCCGCCAATACCGAGGTCGTTGACTGGGGGGGAAGCGGGCCCAACGAAATGATCACGCTGAACGCTCTCCGGGTTCTCATCGGGTCGGGCCGGATCCCGTGAGACGGGACCGCCGGATGCTTCGGGCAATGGGATGCGTCGCTCTGCCGTGCCGCGGCCAAACAGAAATGCCTTCGGTCCGTGCCCTCCCCCATCGCATCGGCGCGGACGTTCGGGAGATCCCATTCCTCTCTCCCGGATAATCGGAGTGGGGCCTAGGAGCCTGTGGCACAGCTCCGAACCGGCTTCGAGGAGCCTCGGTGCTGCTCG
>VFSW01000533.1_pt1 | contig 56284 bp, 52 predicted proteins | sample 5358111 | NCBI WGS metagenome assembly VFSW01 (sample SAMN11554181, study PRJNA540505) | mine drainage metagenome | isolation source: sediment from site ElyBrook_90M | place: USA: Ely Copper Mine, Vershire, VT | collected 2017
CCCTCTTTATATGGTGGGGGGCCCCCTCCCCCCCCCCCCCCCCTCCAACTCCCCCCCTTTGGGGGGGGGGGACCTCTCCCACGTGCGGCTTCGTATACTCAGCCGCGGGATATGGAGTCACTTCGCGAGGCAGTCGGCCGCGAGGCTCGACAGCGCCACGCCGCGACGGCCCTGGCGAACATCGTTGCGATCGAAGCCGTCGGTGCAGTATCCGAGCGAGATACCGGTGCCCGGATCGGCCCATCCGATTTGACCGCCTGCGCCGCCATGCCCGAATGCATTCGCGGTGTTGGTTTTGCCGAAGCCGCGATAGTTGGCCTTGCCGTCGCCGCCCGCGACCACCACGCCGAGGCCGCGATTGACGGTCACACCAAACATCGGATCCTTGTAGTCGCCAGAGCGCGGACGAATCGCATCGGCCAGCGCTTCGGGATTCCAGATCTGCTTCCCATCGATGCTGCGATTGTGCAGGAGGCCCTGATAGAACAGCGCGAGGTCGGCAGCGGTCGTGACGCCACCACCGCCCGGAACTCCCGCCTCCAACACTTTGGGATTGTTGAAACCGTTGATGGCGTCCTCGGTCACTTCGGTCTCGGGCAACGGCGGAAGGCCCATTTTCTTGCGCTCATCGTTGGTGAGCGCCTGGCTGACGTGAATTACTTGGGCGACGCGGCTCTGCAAATTGAGCGGGCATCCGACGCGCAAATCCGGGATGCCGAGTGGCGTGGCGATGCGCTCGGCGACGAACTGGCGGAACTCCTTGCCGCTGCGGCGCTCGAGGATTTCCGCTAGCACCCAGAACGCGGAGGTCGCGTGATACATGAACTGGCTGCCGATTGGCCATTCGAGGCGCCAGGTCTTGAAGCGCTCGAGGCGCTTGCTGCGATCGCCCCAATCTCCCTGCGGATAGGGCGCGTTGGGAAATCCGCCGATATGTAGCATCACCTGCTCGACGGTCATGACCTCTTTTCCGTTGGTGCCGAACTCGGGAATGATGTCCGCGACTTTTTCGCTGACTTTCAGCTTCCCTTCGCCGATGAGCATCCAGATCGCCGACGAGATGATCGCCTTGGTGCACGAAAAGATCACATAGAAGGTATCATTGGTGGCGGGTTTGTCGACGCCGGCCTGAACCGCGCTGCCGACCGTACGCATCGCGGCAATTTTCCCGTTGCGCGCGATTGCGACTTGCGTCGAGGGCAGCAACCCCTCTTTGACTTCGCGCTCCGCGCGATCGAGGAGCGCCTGAACCTTGGCGGGATCGAGTCCGACGTCTTTGGGGCTATCGGCAAAAAATTGCGGCTGTGGCATCGCGGTATTCTCCCTCGGCAAATTTGCCCAACGAATACCACAGACCGCTCGGATCGTCACCTGACGACGAGGATGCTATGGAGACTCGTTCCCGGAGGCATCGATGGCGACTCAGGCGGAAAACCTTCTCAACGCGGTGCGCGAGTACGCGCCGAAAATCAGCGCGCGGTCGGCGGACATCGAAGCGGGCAGGCGATTGCCGCCTGACCTGCTGGCCGAGCTCATCGCGCTCGGACTGTTTCGCATGCTCACGCCAAAGAGCCATGGCGGAATGGAAATCGACTTCCCGACGAGCATGGAGATCATCGAAGCGATCGGCGAGGCCGACGGCGCCACCGGATGGACGGTGATGATCGGCTCCGAGACGCCGCAACTTTTCGCGCTGCTGCCGCGCAATCGGTTCGACGAGATTTACGCGAATGGTCCCGATGTCATCGCCGCGGGAGGGTTCGCTCCTCGCGGAACCGCGGAGCTGCGCGGCAACGAATATATCGTCAATGGTCGATGGGCATTCGCGAGCGGATGCCAGCATAGCAATTGGCTCATCGGCAACTGCGTGGTGACCGAGAATGGAAAACCACGACCGGGGATTTTCCCTGACAGCTCCGAAATCCGCGCGATGCTGTTTCCGCCCAATGCGGTGAAGATACTCGATACCTGGTCGGTGAGCGGCATGCGCGGGACCGGGAGCCATGACATCGAGGTCAACAACCTTCGCGTCCCGACGACCGACAGCATCGACATCTTCATGGGGCAATCTTCAATTTCTGGGCCGCTTTACTCCGCGCATCTCGCCTACTTCGCGTTGCACATCGCGGCGGTCGGAATCGGAATCGCGAAGCGAGCGCTTCGGGAGATAGTGGCGCTGGCGACGACCAACAAAAAACGTCTTTACGCATCGACATCGATGGTGGATGCGCCGTTGTTCCAGTATCGGATCGGGAACGCCGATATGATGCAGCGCTCGGCGCGCGCTCTCTTGATGAACGAAGCCGACAAAATCTGGAGCAATGCGGTAGCCGGAAATCCGCTCATCCCGAATGATCAAATAAAAGCCACCGCGACTGTCGCATGGGTAGCGCATACTGCGGCCACGATCGTGGACACCTGCTACAGCGCGGGTGGCGGCAGCGCGCCGTATGATTCATCGCCGTTGCAGCGCTGTCTTCGCGATATCCACACGCTCACGCAACATGCCGCCGCAGCCGAAGGATGGATAACCCGCGCCGGAGCAATCCTCCTCGGTCAACCCGCCGAATTTTCGGTTTAGAGATTCGTGGCTGCCGGCTCGCCCTGAGCAGAAATCCAGCCGGCGCGGCCGGGCAAGGTCGTGCGAATCACCGGGCAGACCGGAAGCTGCGCGGCATCGAGGCTCGGGGCCACCTCTTCGAGGCGCACGAATTCGGCGCCGCGTTCTTTCAACGCGCGCAAGAGCGCAGTGAACATCTCGAGCTGGCCCATACCTTCGGTCTCCGCGTGAACGGTGTGTACATTGAGCGCGTCATCCTTGAACTGACCGAGGTAGAAGCGATGTGCCGCGGCCGCATCGGGAATTTCAGGGAGGCCCATCACTTCGTCGAGGGTCGGCAGTGTGGTGGGAATTTCGATGGTTCTGAGAATGCGGCCCGTGACGATGCATCGATAGGGAACGCGTCCGCGCGTGTCACTGCGGTAGGCGAGATTCGCGTCATCGAGCGCGAGCAGGGCTGCATCGTTGGTGCGCCATCCAGGTGCGGCGAAACTGCGCGCCGGATATCCGAAGATCGCGCGATAGGTCTCGAACGCCTCGGCGAGTTCGTTTCGGATACCGTCATCGCCGATGCGGTCGAGTTGATCCTGCCATCGCACGTGATCGTAGCCATGCACAGCAACTTCGAAGCCGGAGCGTTTGAGGTCGCGCATCACTTCCGGAAACGCGAGGGCGATAGGACGCGACGGCAACAGTGTGCCCGATAGCACGGTGCGCAGGCCGTACATCGATACGGCCTTGGTGCGAAACATCTTCGAGAGGAAGCCGCGATTACGCAGCACCCGGATGATCGCGCGCCCGGAATTGTCGGGTCCCATAGTGATGTAGAACGACGCGGCGATGCCTTCCCGCTTCAGCATCGCGGCGAGGCGCGGCACTCCGAGGCCGAGCCCCTGATGCGTATCGACGTCGATTTTGAGGGCTACTTTCAAGCGGCGCGCTGGGTCAGCGGTTTTGCTCCTGGCGAAACCATTCCATCGAGAGCGCGGTGCCTTCGCGCAGCGAAACTTTCGGCGTCACGCCGAGCAGCGTCTTCATCTTGGTGTTGTCAGGGACGCGGCGTGGAATGTCCTCGTAGCTATTGCCGTAGACTTCTTCCTGACTGACGAATTTGATTTTCGATTTGGTCTCACCATAAAGCCCGATCATCAGCTTGGCGAATTCGAGCACCGTGGTTTCGACTTCGATTCCGATGTTGATCGCCTGTCCGTCCGCCTCCGGCTTCATGCCTGCCGCGACGATCGCCTCGACCGCATCGGTGACGTAAGTGAAGCATCGGGTCTGGGCGCCGTCGCCGATGACCGTGAGATCGACGCCGCGCAGCAACTGCCCCATGAAGATTGTGAACAGCCTGCCGACATCGACTTTGTCGAGGCGCGGACCATAGACATTGAAAAATCGCACCACGGTGACCGGCAGTCCGAGCTTGTGATACGCGAAGCAGAAATGCTCGCCTACCGCCTTCGAGGTCGAATAGCACCAGCGATCGATGGTGGTCGCGCCGAGCACGCGATCATCGTCTTCGCGCCACGGCACCTTGGGATTGCGGCCGTAGACCTCGGAGGTGGAGCTGAACACGACTTTCTTGTTGTACTTGTACGCGGCCTTGAGGATGTTCTGGGTCCCGTTCACGTTGACGTTCAACGTTTCGTAGGGATCGCCTACATAGTGTTCGACGCCGACCACCGCGGCGAGATGATAGATGAGGTCGACCTTCGCGGCGAGGCTGTCGATTAGCTCAACGTTGAAAATCGAATCGTGGATGTAGTGGAAACGCGGGTTATTGAGCAAATGGCGAACCTTGCCGATGGCCCCGGTGTCCAGCACGAACACTTCGTCGCCGCGCCCAATGAATGCGTCGGAAACATGGGATCCGAGAAATCCCGCTCCGCCGGTTATGAGAACCTTCATTTATCCTCCATCGGAAAGAGCATGCGCGCGAATCGCCGAGCGCCCGAAACTTTCGTAGCGCGGAACATTATAAGGGAACGACACGACTATAGCAGCGCGCGCGGACGCGCGTTGGGGGCGCCCAGGACCTCGCGCGCTTCTCCCTCGATGCCGCCCTCGAGCTGCGCGCGCGTCTCGATCAGGCTCCCCTGCCCCGCCGCGCTTTCCAATCCGCCGGCTTTCTCGCCGACGAGCTCGCCCGGCAACCCCCTCACGCGCGCCTCATTCGCGATGCGGGTTTCCCAGACAAAGAGCTTCTTTCCTGCCGCGAAGCAAAACGCTCCCGGGTAAGGATGCGTGACAGCGCGAACCAGATTGAAGATCCTGCGCGCCGGCCACCGCCAGTCGATGCGCCCATCAGCAGGGCGACGGCGTCCGAAATAGCTGCCGTGACTGAGATCCTGTTTCGTTCGAGGCGCGCGTCCGGTGACGATCAGCGGATGGTATTCGCGCATAATCTCGGCGCCGAGCGGCACCAGCTTGCGGTACAACGTCAGCGCGGTGTCGCTATCGTCGATCACACACGAACGCTGCGCGACGATGTCGCCGGCGTCGGCGCGCGCGACCATATAGTGAAGGGTCATGCCGGCCTCGCGCTCGCCATTTACGAGCATCCAATTTACGGGAGCACGGCCGCGATACTTCGGGAGCAACGAGCCGTGAAGATTGAACGCGCCGATCGTCGCCCAGTTCAAAATCGCGTCGGGGAGTAGATATCGATAATAAACCGAATAGATGATCTCGGGCTGCAATGCGGCGACCTGCGCGATAACGTCGGCGTTGACGCGCTCCGGGCTGAATACCGGAATCGAGTGACGGGCTGCGAGTTCGGCGCAGGATCGCCACCAGATCTCCTCCTGAGGGTCATCCTCATGCGTGAACAACGCTGCGATGGGAGCACCGAGCGCGAGCAGCGCCTCCATGAACGCATAGCCGGTGTCGTGGTATGCGAACAGGACGCATCGCGTGGACTTCACCGCCGCGTCGATGGAATTCGAATCAGCCACTAGCCGCGCGAGGAATTTGGATCCTCGCTATCGCCGTAGACCTTTCGCACCAGGTAAGTCGGGCGGCGGCGTACTTCGAGGTAGATGCGCCCGATGTATTCACCGATCAGCGCGAGCGCGAAGAAAATGAGTCCTACGAACCCGAACAGTACGGTGAAAAGCAGCCACAAGGCGCCCTCTTCCTGCGGGCCGAAGATCAATCGGTGCAGCGCGAGGAAAAGCACGAGCAGCGCATCGAGCACCAGGACTACGATTCCCATCATGCTGAGAATCTGAATCGGGATCAGCGAAAATCCGGTGATGAGGTTGAGACTGAGAGTCGCCAGGCGCAAAAGATTGTACTTCGAGCTACCCGAGGCGCGCTCGGCGTGGCCCACCGGAATCTCGGTCACTCGCTTGGCAAACGAGTTGGCGAGCGCGGGAATGAAAGCCGCCTTCTCGTCGCATTCGACCACGGTGTCGACGATGTGCCGTCGATACGCACGCAGCATGCATCCGTAGTCGTGCATCGGCACGCCGACGATCGCCGAGGTGAGCTTGTTGTGAAACTGCGACGCGATGCGCCGAAAGGCCTGGTCCTGGCGTTCCTCGCGCCATCCGCCGACCACATCGTTGCCGTCGTCGATCGCCTGGATCAGACGCGGAATCTCCTCGGGAGGATTTTGCAGGTCGGCATCAAGGGTGACGACGATGTCGCCCCTCGACTGCTTGAACCCCGCGAGAATCGCCGAGTGCTGGCCAAAATTGCGCGACAGCTCGACCACGCGAACATGGCCCGGCGCTTCGTCGGCGAATCGCTGGAGCATCTTGAGCGAGCCATCGGAGGATCCGTCGTCGACGAAGACAACTTCCCACGGCCGCCTCATCCCTGTCATGACCGCCGCTACTCGGGTCCACAAATCAGGAAGATTTGCCTCCTCGTTGTACACCGGGATAACGATGGAGATCATTTCGGCGTCGAGGCCGGCGATATCATCAAACGGAAGAATGTTGCTTTTAGTATTCATCAGCCTGCGCCGCCGCAGGTTCGTACGAATTAGCGTTCCGTCGCATTCTTACAGACCCATTAGGGCTGCAAAAGCCCATTGCTTCGGCGAGAAAACAGTGTCTGGGTTGATTCGTTCGAATATAATTGCGGAAGATATAAATAACTGTACTCGCTTCAGCGTCAAAGAATCATGGGGCTAACGCGCACAACCTGCTCCCTCCTGCTTTCCGTGTGCATCCTCCCACTGGCCGGATGCGCAAACCGGAACTACGAAACGCGCCCGTTCTATCAGCAGCAAATCGGCACCGAATGGCATGGCAAGAAGACCATGTTCGATCGGATCGTCGAGTTCGACCCGGGCGGTCTCGATGTCGAGATGGCCAAGGATTACGAGGAGCATGCTCCCGCGACAATCGCGATCTTGCCCTTCACCGATCATGGCTCGGCACAACACCGGGTCAACAAAATCCCCCTCAGCTTTCGCAATCAGAATGAACGTAATCAATGGGCCTGGACCGACGCGCAACGTCTGCGCAAGGCGTTCGTTGCATATTTTTCGGAGCGCGAGTTCACGGTAGTCAATCCGATCGCCGTCGACGCGGTACTCAAGTCACGTGGCATCAATAACGAAGAAGAGCTCGATCAATACAGCGTCCTGAAGCTCGGCGAATGGCTCCACTGCGATGCCGTGATGTACGGCACCGTCGAGAGTTATGACGCGTACTACTTCGCGCTGGTCTCGGGTTATGTCGTGGGCGTGGATTCGCGCCTGGTTTCGACGCATGACGGCGAAACCTTGATGCGAGGTCAAGGTAGCCGGTGGTCGATGAATGTGATGCCGGCCCTTGATATGCAGGACATCCTGATCAACTCGGCCGAATCGCTGCTTCAGCTCCGCGATATCGAACTGGCCCGCGCGGAAGAAGAAGTTGCCCGCGAACTCGTGATTCGAATCCCGCCATCGCAGACCCTCCAGGCGAACCTCGCCACCGATGCGATTCGCCGGGCCAGGGAAGCGGAAGAGGCCGACGAAGAAGCTCTGACCTCTCATCCACTGATCGCACCTGAGCCATATGTTGCTCCTCCTCCTTCAGCCAACGAAACCCATTTTCTCGATGCGGTCGCGATCGGTGACAATCAAGCTTCCGACGCGTCTGTGGTTGACGAGCGCCACCCGCATCTTAACACTGCATCGTCATGGCATCCGGCCGCCAGTCAGCCCTCCGTCTATCTCTCATCGCAATCGCAGCGCTGATTTTGTATTTGCCGGGCCTCGGCCGGCCCGCACTGTGGGAACCTGACGAAGGCCGCTACGGCGAAATCGCGCGCGAGATGTACCTGAGCCGCGACTTCGTCACGCCGCGCAACAACTACGTTCGCTACTTCGAAAAGCCACCGCTGGTCTATTGGGCGGAAGCATCGGCGATGTCGGTTTTCGGCGTCAATGAATTCGCGGTTCGATTGCCGGCCGCCCTCTTCAGCGCCGGCCAGGTTGTAGTTACCGCCGCCATCGCGGAGGTGATGTTCGGCGAAGCAGTGGCAATCCTCGCCGCGATAGCACTCGCATTGAGCCCGCTATTTTTTGGCTTCGCGCGCTTTGCGACGCTCGATCCGGCGCTCGCATTCTTCATGACGGCCGCGCTCGGCGCGTTCTACATGGCGGCTCGCGCGCGCGATTTCAATCGCGAGGGACGCCTATGGTTCGTCGCCTGCGCGGCAATCCTCGCATTCGGAACGCTGGCGAAAGGGCCGGTGGCTCCGGTCCTATGCGGCGCCATTGCGCTGATATGGATATTGCTTGAGCGGCGCGCGAGCGAAATCGTTCGCATGCCATGGATTCTCGCGATCATCATCTACTGCGTAATCGCCGTGCCCTGGTTCCTGTTGGCGGCATATCGCAATCCGGGCTTCCTCCATTTTTTCTTCGTGCACGAGCATGTCCAACGCTACCTCGAGAACACCGAGCACGGATGGGGGCCGTGGTTTTTCATCCCAATCGTGATCGGAGGCACCTGGCCGTGGTTTTTCTTCGTACCAACTGGACTGCGTGTGTTGCGCACCACCGAGTCGGCCGCGAAATCCTCGCATCGGTCGGCACTCAGATTCCTCGTCATCTGGTTCATGGTGATTTTCGTGTTCTTCTCGATTCCGCGCGCCAAGCTGGGTTCCTACGTACTTCCCGCGATTCCTGCCCTTTCGATTATTGCGGGATTAGGGATGTCGAAACTCTGGAGCTTCGCTCCTCGCGAGGTGCGCCGAATCCTCAGAGGATTTTCTGCGCTGACGTTGCTCGGCGCGATCGCAATCGGAGTCGTGGCAGTCTCGAAGTGGGGAAAGATTCCGCAGCCGGTTGCGATCGACGCGTGCCTGATCGCCGGGATCCTGGCGGCGATCGCAATAGTATCATTCGTGGTCGGTCGCCACGGTAGACGGCCGGGAGCGTTGGTCATAACGCTTGCGCTCGGAATGATCCTCATCATGGGTCTCGCGACACGAGCGCGCAAAGATGGAGCCCCTGAAACCTCCTATCGGGAGCTCGCACGCCAACTCACTCCGTTTTTGCGGCCCGGATGCATCGTGGGATCGTATCGGCACAATGTCCAGTCGATCCCCTTCTACACCGGATTCCGCGAGGCTCTGGTTTCTTATCGAGGCGAACTGGCGCCATTCAGTGGCAGTCCCGATGCGACTGCGAGTTTCGTCAACAACGATGATGACCTCCGCAAGCTGTGGTCTTCTAACGAATGCTTTGCGTTGGTGGCGAATCGAAAAGATCTACCCGCACTGCAGACCCTCACGCCCGCACCGGTTATCGTCGCATGCGAAGGAAAGAAGGTTGCGCTCTTCAATGGCGTCGCCGCCGGCGCGACTCTTGACTGTCCTGACGATCGCCGTTGAACGCACTCTTGGTTTGACGCGAGGCAAACTATAATCTGCTTACTGGTGGTGGGCATGATGATGAAGCTGGGTTTTTTCCTCCCTGCGGTTGTGATGGCGGTTGCCATCACCGGATGCTCCGCGCAGATCAACCAGAGCGCCGCTCAGGATGCACTCGCTGCCGGACGCCTCGATGAGGCCGCCGCCGATATCCAGACCGCCCTCTCGCATGACCCTGACAACTTGCAACTTAAGTCGCTTGCCGCCGATATCTTCACTCGCCGCGGCGTCCAGTACTACCAGACTGGTGCGATGATCGCCGCGTCCGCCGACTTCCAGCGCGCCGTCGCCTATCAGCCCAACTACGCAATGGCGTGGGATTACCTCGGCCTGCTCGCCTCGCAGCAGAATGATTGGCAGCACGCGATCGAGTACGGCACCCGCGCCGCCGGCCTCGAGGGCAAGCCCGATCCCTCCTACGTCGATTTTGCACGCAAGCAATTGCTCAAGATCCAATCCGGCGGTGTCCGTCCATATCTCCCGCCGGGCAAGCGACCCAACTAGGGCAAATTTGGGGGATAGGGTAGGATGTCGGAAACCTGGAACCTGGAAATCGTGGCTGATAGCAAACCCGAAGCGCCACCGGAGAAGCCGCCCGAAAATCCTCTCGGGAGTGCTGCCGGAAATCCCATCGAGGACTCCGGCACTACCATCCCGTCGGTGCTGTCGAACGACCATTCGCTCGGCGCGATCATGACGCTGGCGCGTGAGGCGCGCGGTTTCACCCGCGACCAGGCGGCCAAGGCCTCCAACATCCCCGCCTACTATCTCACGATGATCGAAACCGATGATTACTCATCGATCGCAGATCAGCTTTATCTGCTGCCGTTTCTGCGCCGCTATGCAGTTTTCGTTGCGCTCGAGCCCGAGGAGGTCGCGAGCCGCTTTATCCGCGAGGTGCAACGCGCCGACATGAATCCGGGCCGGTCGCCGGAGCCGATCGCGATGTTCGAGCCGCACAAGCCGATCCCATGGCGCATGATTATGACGATCGCATGGGCGATCGTGGCCGTCGTCGGCGGATGGTTCGGCTATCGCTACTTCGAGGCGCACAAAGCCTCGATGGCAAATGCGAAAGCACCGGCAGCGGTGGCATCGATTGTTCCCAATTCCGAGCAAGCGGCTCCGCAAACCGAAAAAACCTCACCCGCGAATGTCGCGGCTCCGATAGCGGTTCCATCGACCGCAATTATCCCCGACGCCGCTCCTTCAGTCGCAGCGGTCCCCGCCCCGATGCCATCCGCCGCGGTCGCTCCTCCCGCAGTTCCGCACGCCGCCGCCCCGGCCCCGCTCCAGAAGCCGTCGCTCAAGTTATCGATGCATTCTTTTTCGCATCCGCACAGTCCGTTCAAGTCCGCGGCCGCCACGCATCGATTGTCGATGCAGAATTGAGCTGGCGCGGTACCGGGAGACCGCTTATTGGACCTTCGTACTATGGTCGTCGACTTAGTTGGGAGCTACGATGGCGGCCATGAAATCCCACGCTAAAGCGATCGGACTCCTCATTTTGGTCGCGATGCTAGCCGGCTGCGCTACCACCAAAGTTACGAGCAAAGCCCGATGACCGCGCCCGGGCTCGCGCGTCCAAATATGCTCTGGGTGTATGACTTCGTGACTCTCCCGCCGATATGCAGGCCGACTCCTCGCTGGCTGGACAACTCGATGCCCCAAGTACGCCACCCACCCCTGAGGAACTTGAAACTGGCCGTAAATATGGCGCGATGATCGCCCAGGAGCTGGTCAAGGATATCCAGGCCATGGGCATGCCCGCGAGTGAAGCTGGCCCAGGAACATCGCCGCAAATCGGCGATGGCATAATCCGCGGCTACATCGTTTCGACTCAGGGTGGCAATACGGGAAACATGGTCAAGCGCCTGGTCATTGGATTTGGCGCCGGAAACACCGAGATGGATACGCTGGTCGAGGGCTACGTCGTGACCCCGCAAGGTCTACGCAAGCTTGGTTCCGGGACCTTACCGCGGCGGGAAACAAAACGCCTGGCATGGTGGTGCCTGCCGCTATCGCGATAGCTACCGCGAATCCAGTGGGGCGGATCGTCGTTGGCGGCTTGAAGATCGCCGGCGCAGCGAGCGGTAGGTCAGGTTTGGAAGGCCGCGCTAAAGCGACCGCCGATGAGATTTCGGCTCAGCTCAAGATTAGATTCCAGGACCGCGGCTGGATTGCGCAAGACTGAACTCCGGTAGTCCGGGCGAGATTGGTCATCAAGCCCGGATCCGCGTCGCGAGCGGGCCCGCACGACCGCTGGTTTCCGCCGCGAAGTTTAATGGGCGTGTAATTTTTGTCGTCGCTCTACGCATCTACCGTTTGTTACTGTTCCGGTCGGGCTGAAAAACATTTCTCAATCCCCGAGGAGAAAAAAAATGTCGAACCACTTTACCGGACTCAATCTCGGACCTCCGCTCGGCGACCAGCGACTCGACCTATGCGATCTTTACGCATTCCAGTCCCTCGACCGTAATCGAGCTGCCGCCCGCTGAACCTGGCGCCAACCCCACCATCCGCATCTGGGGACGATGCAGCGTACGCCGCGACGGCTAGCTTCTCCATGTCGATCGCGCGGGGCACCCGTCAGTTAGCAGTTTCTTCAATACCGATGAGACCAAGGAGGAATACAACGCCAGCGAGCCCGTCAACGATCGCAAGCGCTGGACGGAGCAGTTCGTAGCACCTGATGGGGCATACCGGCAACTACACTCGCGAAGAAGCGATCGCCGCCATCGACGCCGACGCACTGCTGCCCGATATGCTGCGTTTCACTCCTTCGCGGCCGGCGAAATATCCCAACGGGCGGGTCTTTACCGATGATGTCATCGATCACCGGCTTGCGTTCCTGTCCAAGGGTGACATTTCCGTCCGACGGACTCAAACCGCACACCGATTTACTGAGGGAGTTCTCGTACATCGGCACCCCGCACCCCAAGAAGGGCTAGCGACAGTAGCCATCGATAGGTCTTTCGGATTTTGCGGAGGCTTCTCCGCCGGTCAGACCACGCGTCCACAAACTGTGGCGCATGGTTTCCTCTCCTCAAATCATTGCATCTGTCCTTCCCTCAGAGGAAAGGAATCAGCCTGCGATGCCGGGGCTGCCCTCAATGCAAAATTGAGTTCGCGATCTCCTCGGCCACCAGCTCCTTCGCCGTGCGGACGTCGTCGCGCGGATGAACTACGACCAGCGCCATCAGCTGATCGGGGGAGCCGCCGACGGTGGCGCGCGCAACCACTACCCGATCGTAGATCTCCTCGTCGCTGGCGTTGCCGTTGGGACCGAAGCGCGGCTCGCTCGGACGCATGGCCTCGTTCTGGAACGCTTGATAATTGCGCAGCCCTACCATCGGATCGTTGGGATCCATGATGCCGCGCCGCGCGGCCTCAGAATAAGGATCGAGTGGTTTGTTGCCGGTGTCGCCGATCGGGGGTGGATCGGTGCCAGCCGCCCGCATCAGCTTCGCGATCACCCATGGATCTCCCGGGCCGAGATCGCCGAGCACAACTCCAGGCTTCAGCAGCTTTTCATTCACCGTGACGGTGACCGTGACCGGCCGTCCATTACCGTTACCCGGCTCGCGATGGGCTCCGCGTAAATCCTGCTCCAGCGTCTGCTGGACGATGGGATCGGTGCAGACCGCGAATACCGGCGCGGTCTGCGGCACCGAGATTTTCCCGTCAGTCTGAACCTCGCTCGCGAGGGCGACCCCGGCAAAAATCGCCATCAGCATAGCGAGGAGCATCGCCGACTGGATGTGGAATTTACCTGCGCTAGCCCCCGGCATCACAACCACCGTATTAGCGATACGCCCTTGCTGCTTCAATCGGCCAGATCGCGATGACCTCGTCGCCGCGCATCACATAATACTCGCTATGGAGGTTGATGGTGGTGTCGTTGTGGCTCGGCACGATTTCGATTTTCATGCCCGCATCGATTTCGGTCCCGGAGGCATCAACGTGGCCATGCTCTTCGGAAAGCCCGGTCACCTTGATCGGCAGGTCTTTCCCCAGCGGTCTGCCGAACTCGTTGGTGAGCGATTTCATCCCCGCATCGATGACCGCATGATTGCCGCGGCGCGAAATCACCGTCGCCAGCAGCGTGAGCGCCGAACGCCCGAGGTCAGGCCTCACAATGCGATAGGCGCCGTCCATAAAGACATACGAACCCGCCTGCACCTCGGTCACATCGGGCCACGAACCGGTGATGTCGTAGGTTCCGGTGCCGCCCGCGCTGACGATCTCGGGTGCGAATCCCGCGCCGCGCAATGCCGCGACATGACGGCTGAGCTCGGTGAGCGCCTCGCGCGCGATGCGCTCGCGCTTCTCTTTCTCGGGCACCAGCACCGCATGACCTTCGTAGCCCATGATGCCGCGATAGCGCAGGGAACCTTCGTTGATGCGGCGGGCAAGCACGATCGTCTCCTCGGTCGTCGCGGTGCCGCATCGATGCATCCCGGTGTCGACTTCGATGATCACAGCCATCGCGTGGCCGGCGAGCTTCGCACCCGCCTCGAGTTCGCGGACATTCAATTCGCTTTCGACCGCGACGATGATTTCCGGCATCGGCGGTAGCGCGAACAAACGGTCGATTTTCTGGGCGCCGACGATTTGATTCGCAAGCAGGATGGGTCCCAGCCCCGCGTGCGACAGCACTTCGACCTCGCCCAGCTTCGATGCGGTGATTCCAATCGCGCCCGCCTCGAGCTGGCGGCGCGCGACCTCGGGCGTCTTGGGGGTCTTGAAATGAGGCCGCAGTTTTTGCGGGCGATGCGCGAAGAACGCCGCCATCGCGCGCAGGTTCTCCTCCATGATGTCGAGGTCGAGGAGCAGCGCAGGCGTATCGATATCGTTCTTGCGCATAAATTAGGGAAGCTTGGTGTTCAGCACTTCCTGCGCGCGCGCCGCACGCCATTTGGTGAGGCGGTCGGAAAGTTGCGGATCGTTGAGAGCAAGAATGGCGGCGGCGAAGAGGCCGGCATTGGCGGCGCCGCCTTTTCCAATCGCCATCGTGGCGACCGGCACACCTTTCGGCATCTGCACGATCGAAAGCAGCGAATCGAGGCCATTGAGCGCGCTCGTCATCGGCACCCCGATGACCGGAAGGGTGGTCTTCGCCGCGACCACGCCGGCCAGATGGGCGGCGCCGCCAGCGCCCGCGATAATCACGCGCAGGCCGCGCTCCCGCGCGGTGGCGGAGTAGTCCAAAACCACGTCGGGGGTGCGATGTGCGGACATCACGCGAACCTCATGTGGTACTTGAAGTTCACTCATTACCTCGCACGCCGCCGCCATGAATTCGTAATCGCTCTTGCTCCCCATGATCACCCCGACCATGGGTTTCCCGCTCGAATCTGCCATCGCAAAAACGCCTCCTCGGGATGTGACTCTATCGTGGATTAAAAGCGACGGCTAACCAAACCGCGAGCAACATGCGCAGATCGCATCAATCAGACCGCGGTCCCGGAGCGCCATAGCGCGCGGGCGGCGCTTCTTCGAATCGCTCCAGCGAATCAGTGATCTGATGCCACGGCGCCATGGAGCCGACCCATACGTGCGCGATTGGACGCTCACCCGGATCCTCGTTGAGGGCGCCGAGGCGGATGCGAATGAGATCGAACCATCGGCAATAAAGCGGCGAGCCGCATCGCGAGCAGAACGCGCGTATGTTCGACGGCGAGGATTCATACTCGGAGATCAGATCGGAGCCCGCGACGATGCGAAACTCGCCGGCTCGGACCGATGCGTTGGTTGCGAATGCGATGCCCGTCGCGCGACGACACATCGTGCCATGACAAAACACGACCGGACCGAGACGGCCGTTGATTTCGAAGCGAATGTTTCCGCATAGGCATTGGCCGGTGAGCATGCGCAATTCTCCTCGATTGCGGATGCTACAGTCACTGCACCGCAGTATCCAACTGCGAATCATTGCGGCAAAATTGGGCGCGAAGCTGACGATGGCTACACCGATTCCCACTAATGCCGCGGAATTCTCGCTCGATGAGATCGCGCGCGCGACCGCTGGCGAGGCTTTTGGCGACGGCGCGCTGAAGGTCCGAGGCGTCAGCATCGATAGCCGCCACCTTCGTGGAGGCGAGCTGTTCGTCGCGTTGCGCGGGGCCAACGACGGGCATCAGTTCCTCACGCAAGCCAGAGAGCGCGGAGCGGTGGCCGCGATCGTCGAGCGCGGACGCCGCATCGATGGCATCGGATGCGTCGAGGTGGAGGTGGATGACACACTCGCGGCGCTGGGACGGCTCGCGCATTATCATGTGCAAAGAATACGCACCGCGCATCCGATCCCGCTCATCACGATTGGCGGCGCGGCCGGCAAAACCACCACGAAGGAAATCACCGCGTCGCTCGCGCGCGCAGTCTTCGGCGCGACGCTTTCCACCCCCGGCAATCTCAACAACCTCATCGGCGTGCCGATGACGCTGCTGATGCTCACTGACGCGCATCGTGCGATGGTCATCGAGTGCGGCACTAACATGACCGGCGAGATTCCGAAGCTCGCCGCAATTGTCGAGCCTGACGTGGCGATGGTGCTGAACGTGGACTTCGAGCATACCGAGGGCCTCGGCACTATCGAGGATATCGCTGATGAGGAAGCCGCGATTTTCACGCACACGAAACGCGCGGCGGTAATTCCCGCCGACGACGCGAGGCTGGCGGGACGGATGCCGTCCAAGCTGCGCGCGGTGACCTTTGGCATCGAGGAAAATGCGGCGGTGCGGCTGATCGATCGCGCTGTGACCGCTCACGGGCGCACCTCGATCGCGATTCGCCTCGATGCGGCGACTGTCGCGGCTGGTGTCGAGCCGATGCTGCGCACGGAGATCGCGTTGATTGGCCGCTCCGGCGCGATGAATTGCACCGCCGCAGTGGCGGCGGTCGCGGCGGCCTCGCCAACGCCGTTGATTCGCGAGCATCTGCGCGCGATGGAACTAGCGCTCGCGGAAATCCAGCCGGTCGCGGGACGACTCGCGGTGAAGGAAATCGGCGGCATCGTGATCATCGACGATTCCTACAACGCCCAGCCGCCTTCGGTCCGAATCGGGCTGGAGGCCGCACGCGAAGTTGCTCATCGACGCGGCGCGCGCCTGGTGATCGCGCTCGGCGACATGCTGGAACTTGGATCGCTGGCGAAACCCGCGCATGCGGTCGCGGTGCAGGATGTCCTCGCATCGAATCCCGCAGTTTTCCTCGCGATTGGCGAGGAAACCTGTGCAGCCGCGGCGGCGGCTCGTCCACGCTCGCACGATTGCGACCTGCGCCTCTGCGCCGACAGCGAAGAGGCGGCGCGGATGATTTCCGGACTGGTGCGCGAGGGCGACGTGGTGCTGGTCAAAGGATCGCGCGGTATTCGCACCGAGCGCATCGTCGAGATGCTGGTGAACGGCTTCCGTCGTTAGCGAGGCTTCACTCCGCTTTGACGAGCGCCTCGAGTCCGGCGCGATCGCCGATCGCGACGACCAAATCGCCCGCGTGAACCTGAGTGCCGGGCCGCGGAATTATCCGGATCGGATCGTCAGCGCGCTTCAGTGCGACGATTCTCAGCTTGCCCAGCGATTCTTCGATCTCCACCACCGTCTTGCCAACCATCGGACTGCCCGCTGGGATGCGAATTTCCTCGAGGTCGACTTCCTCGCCGCGGCCCGAAGTAAACAACTCGATAAAATCCACTACCGATGGGCGGATGATGGTCGAGGCAACGCGATAGCCGCCGTATTGATATGCCGAGATCACCTGGTCGGCGCCCGCGAGCTTCAACCGGCGCAGGCCGACATCGCCTTCCCCTCGCGCATGAATCGAGATGCCGCGATTTTTCTCCCGCGCGGCGAGCGTGATGTAAACGTTGTCGGCATCCGATGCGGTCGCGGCCACCAATGCGCGCGCAAAGCGGATACCCGCGTCCTCCAGGATGTCATCGTGCATCGCGTCGCCGATTAGATGTGGAATATCGAGGCGAAGGAGATCCTCGGCCGAATCAGTGTTGGAGTCGATCACCACCATCGGCACATGATGGCGCAGGAGTTCCTCCGCGACCGCTCGTCCGAAGCGGCCGAACCCGCAGATGATCACATGATTCTTGAGATTGTGAATTTTTCGCAGCATGCCCTTGGCCCCCAGATAATCACGCAGTTGACCCTCGATGATAACCTCGGTCATCGTCGCGAACAGATAAAAGGCGGTGCCCACTCCGAGGATGATCAGCGCGATGGTGAAAATGCGGCCCTGTTCGTCGAGTGGTTTCACCTCGCCATAACCAACGGTGGAAACCGTGATCACCGTCATGTACAGCGCATCGAGGAACGACATACCCTCGATGACGAGGTAGCCGAGCGTGCCGAGCGCGGTGAGAATCGTGATTGCGGCAATCGCAATCGCGATGCGCTGAGTTGGCGAGCGCGGCTCACGCGGCCGAACCGGCAGCGGCCCCCGCCTCGTCAGAGTCGTGGCTTTTCGATCATTGAGGTCCACCGGGCACCAGTGGCGAGAATTGCGAGGTTACTGGTTCTGCTGGCGTTGTTGCATCGTCGCGCCGGCGCTGGGTTTGACGATGATGCCGGCAAAGCCGGTCGCCGAGCGCCCATCGGCGGTGGTTATAGTCACTGTGGTCACATAGTTACCGGGTTGCGTATAGGTGTTGTAGGCCATGATGGGGGGCAAGGTCGAAGTATGGCCATCGCCGAAATTCCAGTTGTACGAAATAATCGCCGCGCCCGATGGATCGACCGCGTTCAGCAGAAAGCCCACCAGCAGCGGCGCAGGACCATATCCGGGGGCCGCCTGCACCGTTACAAGCAGCGGCTCGGGGATCGACATGGTCGCCCGGGCGCTTGGACTCGCATCCGGCGCCGGCATTTCCTGGGCCCGCGCGATGCCACATGACGCGATGATCGCCAGCATCGCAATCGCGCGAGCGACGAAGCTGGAAATCCTCACTGCATTACGACGCCGCCGTCAGGATGCAGAATCGAGCCGGTGTAGTAACGGCCCTCCTCGCTCGCGAGGAACAGTGCGGTATTGGCGACGTCAACCGGCTCACCGATTTCGCCGAGCGGTACCCGCGTAATGAGGCGCTTCATAAAGCCGGTCGCCTTCTGGATGTCGGCCGTCATCGGCGTGTTGATGAAGCCGGGCCCGATCGCATTGACGGTGATCTTGCTCGGTGCGAGCTCCACCGCGAGCACCTTGCTGAGCATCCACACGCCGGCCTTGCTGACTGCGTATTCCCCCGCGCCCGGAGTCGGCAATTTTGCCGCGCCCGAAGCGATGTTGATGATCCGCCCGCCCTTGCCTGCCTTGACCATCTCACGCGCAACCGCGCGGTCACACAAAAATACCCCGTCGAGATTGACGCTGAGCACCTTCTTCCAATCTGAGAGCGACTTCGCGCTCAGCGGTGCGGGATTGCCCGCTCCCTCTTCCCCGTAACGCGCATGCGAGATGCCCGCCGCGGCGACGAGGATATCGACGCTTCCCAACTCGCGGACAGTGCGCGCGACCATCTCGTCGACCTGAGCCTCATCGCTGGTGTCGACCTGGATCGCGACCGCCTTTCGACCAAGCTTGCGAACTTCCGCGGCGACGCCATCGGCTGCGGCGAGGTTGCGATCCGCAACCGCAACATTCGCGCCTTCTTGGGCAAATCTAATCGCGGTCGCGCGTCCGATGCCGCTCGCGCCGCCGGTGATCAATGCATTCTTGTTTTCCAGTCTCAGTGCCATCTAACTCAATCTCTCCAAAAATTTCTTTGTTCGATTCGTCGCTGCCTCACTCACCACATCAACAGGCCGCCGTCGGGATGCAGGATCGAGCCGGTGTAATAGCGGCCCTCTTCGCCGGCGAGAAACAATGCCGTATTCGCAACGTCGATGGCTTCGCCTACGTGACCGAGCGGAACTTGCGCAAGGCTTTCGGCGAATTCCGCATCTTTCTGGATGTCAGCGGTCATCGGCGTGTCGATCCATCCGGGACCGATCGCATTGACGGTTATCTTATGCGCCGCGAGCTCAACCGCCATCACCTTGCTCAGCATCCATACCCCGGCCTTGCTCGCGCAGTATTCGGCCGCCCCCGGCAGCGGATATTTCGCGGCCGCCGATGCGATCGCGATAATACGGCCGCCCTTCCCTTGCGCGATCATGGTTGCGGCCGCAGCGCGGCAAGTAAGAAACACGCCGTCCAGGTTGACGCTTAGCACGCGCCGCCAATCAGCCAGCGGTTTGTCGATCGTCATCTGAATGGGAGGCCGCCCTTCCTCCCCATAGCGCGCATGCGAAATTCCCGCCGCAGCGAGCACGATATCGAGACCGCCGAGCGCGGCTATACAACGCGCGATCATTGCGTCGACCTGCCCTTCGTCGCTGGTGTCGACCTGGATCGCTACCGACTTGGGGCCAAGCTTGCGGACCTGCGCGGCCACTTCCTCGGCGCCGCCGCTCGCGCGAGCGGCCCCCCCCCCGGGCGCGCCGGCCTCGGGGACCCCGCGTGCCGGGGGGCGGGCCCGTGCGCGGGCACCGCCGGGGGTGAGCGGGACTTTGTTTTCAAGCCTGAGTGCCATCGAAACGAATATTCCTGTCGATCTGAACGGTTGTTACCACGATAGGCAGCAAATCCGCCACCATCGCGAGGAGAGAAGGCCGCAGCGGCAGGTGCCACGCGGTTCGATCAATCGAGCTTGACCGCTGTGCCTTTTACCGTGGTGCAAGTGAAACTGAGGACGTTGTAGACGGGGATGAAGCCATACAGGCTCGTCGAGGTGGTAACGTTCACCAGGGCATCGCCACCCGACGGCGCCAGCGCTTTATCCACCGCCGTTTGAACATCGGAATTGCCCCACGGCACCACGGCGATGATGAAATAGCGGCAGGCTTGCCCTTCGGCGGGTCCCAAGTCCTTCACCGTATGGGCCGTCTTCAAAACCGATGCGGGATCAACTGAGCTCTTGGTGATGAGTCCCAGCGATCCGACCGAGACGCATCCTGCGATGGACAGCAAACCCAACAGCCCGAACAAACGAATCAATCGCATCATTCCCCCCTGTTGCGGGCCAATAATGAGCCTTCTTTGGTTAGCCTACAAGTTGTGGGCGAATGACGCTACCAGTAGTCGGATCATGTGTCGCGGGTTTGGGTTCGACGGTGGTGCGACCATGTCGTACGGTTCTTCGTCGCGTCTCTGTGCCTTGGATATCGGTCCCTGCTAAAATTCCTCCACCATGGCATACGAACAAGCGGCTACCGTCGCGACGGAGCCGACCAACTGCTTTTTCGAACACGAGGATCTCAAACTTCACTATCTCGATTGGGGCGGCGATCCGAAGCAACGCACTTTCGTTCTGCTGCACGGTGGCGGGGCGCATGCGCACTGGTGGGACTACGTCGCGCCCGATCTCGTGCCGTATGGTCACGTCGTTGCGCTCGATTTCCGCGGGCATGGACGCAGCTCATGGTCACCCGATGCAGACTACGGCCCTCCGTCATACGTCCATGATGTTAGGGCGCTCATCGATTACCTCGGCGCCAAGGTCGTCCTGATCGGCCATTCGATGGGCGGCGCGGTCGCGCAATGGTGCGCAGTCACATTTCCGGAAAAACTCGCGGCGCTGATTATCGTCGATTCTCCCGCCGGACCACCTCCGCTCCTTCGACGACTGCAATGGCGATGGCGCCGGCGCGCGCAAGGCGGCAAGCGTCCCGAATTGAAATCGTCCGACGACATCATTCGAAAGTTCCGGCTCTCGCCGCCGGGTACCTACCTGACCAAGGAACAGCTCGAGCAGTTGGCAATGAAGGGCGCGTTGCAACTGCCCAATGGGCACTGGGCGTTTCGCTTCGATCCGGAAACCCGCGCGTGGCGCAAGCACAAGGGGCGGATGAAGCGGCCCAACCTCAAACAGGTCAAGCTGCAGACTCTGATTTTGCGCGGCGCGGAGAGCACGCTGGTCGGCGGACGGCACGCGCGGCGGATGAATCGTCACGTGCAGGGCTCGCTATACAAGGAAATCCCGCGCGCGTTCCATCACGTGCCGCTGGATAATCCGGAAGCGACGGCGGCGGAAATTATCGCATTCGTGGAAGGGAGAAAGATCGGAACGGAGTAAACCACAGAGGCACAGAGACACTGAGGGTAAGCTGTTGAGCATCGTGGAGCGATCCAGGGTCCGTGCCAGAAGATCGAACTTCGAAGAGGGCCGCTGCGGCCCGCATCTGAATCCGATCGCCGCAAGCCCCTCGATTAGCGCCGATGGCAGAATCGCGACTGTCACCCTGTGTCTTTGTGCCTCAGTGGTTAATTCTTAATTACGGGCACGCGATACAACGCGGGCGCATCCGCCGGAGAGCATGGCATTACACCCGCAGCATGAAGTCGCTGAGGTCGAGCGCGAAAGTTCCATCGGTGAGCTGCATCGACTTCGGCGAACGCTTGAGCTGCAACCGCGTGAGGTCCTGATCGCGCGGCAGCACGAAAACGATATCGCCCGCGAACAGCGTGATCACGCGCACCCGCTCCTCGCCGCGCCGTTCCGCGCCGCTCACCTCGTACGGGCTGACGTGAAAGGAGAAGCCGCGCGCACGGATGACGTTCATCGCGAACTCCTCGACGATGCCGACGAACAGCCGCGTGTTGTCGTCCTTGAACAGACGTTTGTCGATTACCAGGATGCGATCGCCTTCGGTGACTATCGCCATCGTGCCGCCCTCCAATCCTCGCTATACGAGTGCGCTGATCTTACGGCAAATGAGGCCCGAGGCAACGTGGCGCGGGAGGACCCTTCAGGCGGTAGGCGCGATCTCATTAGTGTCGGTCGGCGCGGGCGGAGTTTCGCGAACCTCGGTCGTCCGAGCGATCCATCCGCGAATCGCGTCGGCCAATTCGCGCGCGCCGATCACATCGAGGCCGAAGCGAATCGCCAGCGATCGCGGCAACGCTTCGATCGCCTCGCGTCCGCCGCGCCGAGCCGCGAGCCGATCCAGTAGCCGCGCAATTAGGGCCGTCCTGGTCGAGCGCAACCGCGCATCGACATAGATGTTCACGATCAATTCGGCGGCAAGCGTAACCGCATCGGCGATCTGCATGCTGTCGGTCGCGAATTGCTCGAGCGCCTGCTTGAGGGGGAACTGATCGGGATCCCATCCTGAAAGCGCTCCCGCACGCATCAGTGTTTCGAGGCTCGGAGTGGTGAAGGTGTAGCCCCATCCCGCGAGCTTGGTGCCGGCGGTCGCGAGCTCCGCGGCTTCGAGGCCTCCGGCCTGCACCCGCGCCATCAACGCCGACTGGGTCCAGATGCGAGGTACGCCAAAGTTATTGCGCGCGACGTTGGCGAGGACGCGATCATCGGTCCACAGCACATGCCCCGGCATCGAGGCGAGCAGGATGCTTTCGACGCCATGCAGCCCAAAATGAGTCGTGAGATCCTCGCGTTGATAAGGCGGGAGCGTGGACATCGCAGTGGCGTCACCGACGGTGCATATCGCGGCAATAAGATCCGCGAGCCCGCGCAGTTCCTCATCCACACCGTCGATCTGGGATGCGTTTGCATTCAACACATTCGCAACTCCGGAGCTGCGCTCGAACTGGAAGCGTCGCATCTCGTGCATGGTCGCTTGCGATACGACAAATCGGCGCGCCCAGGTCTTCAGCAAATCGAGCCGACCAAGCAGACATAGAGTTGCGATCGCGGTCAGATCGAGCACGACGGAATTGGCGCGATTGTATGCCGCCAGCGCGCCTTCCAGTTCCTCCTCGGAACCCTGGCAGCACTTGATGATCGCGTCAGGGCGCCCGGCGAGCGAAAGCACGCCATGAAAGTCGCTCATCCCGATGCGTTGGGCACAGCCGTGAATCGACATCGGCGTGAGCGCGTACAGCTTGGGGGCGTTGTCGCGAACCTCCTCGATGCTCATGCCCTTCGCAACGGCGCCGATGTCATAAGGAACTTCGGATGCGGCCCTGGCATTGGCACGCACCATTTCGATTTCGGGAAGTCCCGGAAATCGGCGCGCCCATCCGTAGAGGCAATCCTGGTAACGATACGCGTATTTAGAAATGATCTGCCTGACCACCGCGCTCTTGCGATTGCGCCCTTCCACGATCTGGAATTTATCGCCGAGTCGCCGCCCGCGCAGTTGTTTCATTAGCGGCGAGGACGGTCCGTGCTCGCCACGCGATTGATCCGCATCGGGCGCTTCCTCAAGAATCGCCCACGCTTCCGCATCGGTGTCCTGCTCGACGAAGCAGACCGCGCATCCGAGCTGCGCGGTTTCGAAATCCGGCACCGTCGGCATCGGACCAAATGGCCCGAGCGCCGACAGAAACGCGCGATGCGCATCGGGTTCGGCAGGATTTCGGCGCAGCAGATCATAGGCGTAGCCGAGTGCCTCGTTGGGATGGCCGGCCTCGCGCATCAGCTTCACGGCGATACGGCCGAGCCGAGGCGAGACGTCGCGCGCAGGCGGCATCGAGTCAGGATCGATCGCCTTTTCATTGTGACCGAGAGCGTGGTCAGCCGCCGTCCGTCGCAGGCGCATGACGCGATCGCTCGGATGCACCGCGAGATATTGATCGAGCAGATCGATTGTCGCATCGAGGTTGTTACGCTCTTGAAGTTCGAGCTCATACTCGAATGCACCCTCGACAAACACGCCATCAACGCGAAGCTTGCGACAGACATCGAGGACCACATCGGTGCGACCTAGCCGCGTCGCGCATTCGAGCAGCCTGCGTATATCGCTCGGGGTGGCACCCGCGTGGGGAGCATCGCCTTGCATCGCGAAGCCGCGGATTTGGATGATCGATTCCCATATCACCAGCGCCTCGCCGTAGCGTCCGAGGTCGTGCAGCAGCACCGCCAGGTTCCGGCGCTCATCGGCGGTGGTTTCCATCTGCAGCTCGGCCAGTGCATCATCGGCAAGGCGCGAGGCTTTGGCGCCTTCGCCACGGGAGAGTTCCAATCGAGCGCGAATGGTCAACCTCGCGGCGTTCGGGATCCGATCAGCGGGAAGCTCGGCGAGCAGCATCTCTGCCTGATGCCATCGCTCGAGGCGCGAGAGCACGTCAATCGCGCATCCTAGCGCAAACAGGTAGTCGCCGTTCGGAATGGTCGTCGGATTTTGGATCGAGCGAATGAGAATCTCGGCGGCCTCGGGCAAATCACCGGGAAGGTCGCGCTCGCGGAGCGTGACGCCGAGATGAAACTCCGCGTCCTCGCGACCGCCGACTTTCATCGCGCGCCGGAAAACATCCACCGCGCCGCTCAGATTGCCGCGGGCGCGCAGCAGGATCGCATACTCGCAGAGTCCGTTGGCATCTTCGCGCTGAAGCGAATGCGCGGTCTCAATGTCGCGGCTGGCGCCCTCGATGTCATGGATCGCGATGCGCGCCTGCGCCCGCGCAATCAGCGCCTGCACCTCGTTGGCGAGCGACAATTCCTCCTGCGCCAGCACGATGGCGCGCGAGAAGCAAGCCTCCGCCTCGCGCACACGTTCATCGCGAACCACGCCCTCGTTGGATTCGATCTCGCATAACAAAATCGCCTGCCCGAGCAGCAGCCACGGATCCGATTTCTCGATGAGCGCCTCGCTGACTTTGCGCGCGAAACGTTCGGCGCGGGAATAATCGCTCGCAACGATGGAACGCTTCGCCATCACCATGGCGACTTCGTGATCCATCCTGACGAGGGGCGGGGTTTTGCGCTCCAGTTCCGCCAGCGGCGTCGAGTCCGGCAGGTTGTTCAGCCACAGCGCGTGAGCACGTCCGCTCTTGGAAAATTTCACGCACACGGCTTCCGCCATCGTGCACGCGCGCGCTCGCTCCCCCAGCAATTCGTACGCGAGGACTTCGTTGGTGCAGGCATCTTCATCCGGGCGAATCGACCGCGCCGCGATGAACAGCATCGAGGCTTTGCGAATCTCATCTTCCCCGAGCCATGCGCGCGCCAGGTTCGACAACACCGCCATCTGCTGTTCGATCCCGAGCTGGTCCCAGGCTCGCTCGCGAAGTTGCATCAGCTTGAGGCGGGCAAGTTGATAATGTTTCTGATTTATCAACGTGACGGCTTCGCTAAGCTCGGGGATGTCGTCGTTCGGCGCACGAACCCACCGCGGCTCCAACTGGAAGCGCGCACTGGATTTCGTCAGGGCCTGGCGTTTCGGGCTGGATTCGAATTCGGTCAGGAGGTCAGGGTATTCGTCGAGCAGCTCCTCGATATCTTCCCAGCAGAGCAGCTCGACAGTGAAAAGACTGGCGGCGCGATTTTCCAGGTTGAGCTCGAAGACCGCGCTCTTGAGCGCCTTGGAGCGCTGCGTAGTAGTCACGACCGTCAGATGCCCGATGGGAAGCGCGAGGCCGGCGACGCGCTCGACCATCTTGCGCAAATCGACCGGGGTCAGCGGCTCACCTTGCTCGCGCAGGTCGCATCGGGCGGCGCACAGACGCGGCCGCCCACTGACCTCGAGCAAATCAACGCCGAGCTCGCGCTCGCCCGCATCCTTTAAACGCTCGAGCCCGGGCATTTGCCAATGCCGCTGCAACAGCTTCAGGCACAGACGCCGCAGCTCATCCGAGGTGCGCGGCAAGGCGTAGGGCGGCCCGAAATGTGTCATACGGTAGGAAATCCTAACATTGCTGTAGATACGAGCGTAGAGATACCGGGGGTGAGCAAAAAAATCGGCGCGGAACACGATATTTGTTCTGTCCGCCGCGGCTGATACGATGCTCGTTTCAACGTGCTTAGTCTCGACAACATCTCCAAGTCGTTCGGCGCCCGTAAGATCCTTGCCGAGGTCAGCTGGTCCATGGCCGATGACGGGCGGGTCGGCCTGGTGGGTCTGAATGGCGCAGGAAAGTCGACCCTGCTTAAGATCATCGGCGGGGTGACGGCGCCGGATTCCGGTCGCATTTCGCTGCCTCAGCGCGCACGGGTCGGGTACCTGCATCAGGAATCCCCCGACATGAGCGGGCGGAGCGTCCTCAACGAGACGCTTTCGGCATTGACGCGGCTGCAGGAACTCGATCTTCGTCGCCACGAGCTGGAAAAACTTCTCGCAAAATCGCAGGAAGGTCCCGCGCACGACGCCGCGATGGAAGAGTATGGCGACGTGCTCAGCGAACTCGAGCATCGCGACTTTTACACCGCGGAAAGCCGCGCCGAGTCGGTCCTCTTCGGACTCGGCTTCAGCGAAAGCGATCTGCATCGCGATGTCGCGGAATTTTCCGGCGGCATCCGCATGCGTATCGCGCTGGCCAAGCTGCTGCTCGATCAGCCTGAGTTCATGATGCTCGACGAGCCGACCAACCATCTCGATATCGAGGCGCGCAACTGGCTCGAGGATTATCTCTCGTCCTACGCGGGCGGCATCATTGTGGTCTCGCACGATCGCTACTTCCTCGATCGCATCACCAAAAAGACCGTCGAAGTCTCACGCGGCAGGCTGACGGAATACGTCGGCGGATATTCGCGCTACCTGGTGCAGCGCGAGGAGCGGTTTCAGCTCGAGATGCAGGCCTACGAAAATCAGCGCACGGAAATCGAGCACGCGGAGGCCTTCATCAGCCGCTTCCGCTACCAGGCGAGCAAGGCCAAGCTGGTGCAGTCGCGCATCAAGCAACTGGAAAAAGTCGTTCGCCTCGAACCGCCCGCCGGAAGCGAAAAATCGCCTTCGATTTTCTTTCCGAAATGTGAACGGAGCGCGCGCCGCGTCTTCTAGCTCAAGGGCGCGGTCAAAAAGTATGGCGACCTGACGGTGTATGACGGCGTCGACCTGGTGATCGAGCGCGGCGCGCGCATCGCGCTGGGGGGCCCCAACGGCGCCGGCAAATCGACCATGATGAAGATGCTCGCCGACATCGAGCCGATGACCGCCGGTGAGCGCTCGGTTGGCGGCAACGTCGCGATGGGATACTTCGCCCAAAACCTCGCCGACACCCTCGACTACACCAAGACGGTTTACGATGAACTGAGCGGCGCGACCGATGCGATGAGCAGTCGCGAGATTCGCAGCCTGCTCGGCGCGATGCTGTTCTCGGGCGACGACGTCGAGAAGAAAGTCGCGGTGCTGTCGGGCGGTGAGCGCGCGCGGCTTGCGCTCTCGAAGGTCCTCGCGCATCGCAATAACACGCTGCTACTCGACGAGCCGACCAACAACCTCGACATCGTCGCGAAGGACACCCTGCTCGAGGCGCTCAAGGCATATCCCGGCACCGTTTTGCTGGTCAGTCACGATCGTTTCATCCTCAATGAGCTGGTGAACGAAGTCGTCGAGGTCGGCCGCGGCCACGCGATTCGCTACCTCGGCAACTACGACGACTACCTCCGCAAGAAAGCCGAGCTGGATCTGGCGAGCGCCGGCCAGGCGTCGGCGAAGCTCAACGCGGCGAAGGCGTCGGCGAAAGCTCCCCTGCTCGCTTCGACCAACGGCATCGCACAGACTGAGCGCAACGGCGCGCATCCGAAAAATGACAAGCATGTCGAACCGCCGAAGCGTACCGATGATCGCGAGGCCAAGCGGCGTCAGGACCAGATGCAGAAGCGCCGCCAGCAGCTTGAAGCGAGTATCGAGACGAAGGAGGCAGACCGCGCAAGCCTGGCGAGCGAGATGAACGATCCCAATTTTTACATCCAGCGCAAAGACTCCGACGAGTTGATCGGGCGTTATCAGCAACTCGGACGCGAGATCGAACGCCTATACGCGGAACTGGAAAAACTCGAAATCGACGCCGCACCCTCGCCTTCCTAAAAAGCCAGATTGTTTGTGGCAACAAATCCGACTACCACTCCGCTTCGTACCTAGGACGTGGCGTGGCCAAGGCAACCGAAAATAAAATCTCCGATCGCGAGCTGGTAGCCGCGATGGCGAACGGCGACGCCGATGCGTTGCGCGCGCTCAGCTCCCGCTATGCCCGGATGCTGGGTGCGCTGGCCTACCGCTTTGTCAAAAATGAATCCGACGCCGAGGAGATCGCCGCCGATGCGCTCTGGCAGGCCTGGCGCGAGGCCGCGATGTTCGATCCCTCGCGCAGCTCAGTGAGCGCGTGGCTGGTGATGCTCGGGAGAAGCCGCGCCATCGACAGGTTCAGAGCGACCCGCGCGCGCCGGCAACCGGAAAGTCCGCAGCCCGACCCCGCGCCCGACGCGCTCTCGGAACTGGAAGTCGCAGAGCGTGCCAAAATCGTGAAGAAAGCGGTCGGCGCGCTGGAGAGGCCCGAGCGTGAGCTCCTCGAACTCGCTTACTTCTCGGACCTGACTCAGACGGAGATCGCTGCCAAGGTTGGCCTTCCGCTGGGCACGGTGAAAACTCGAATGCGAACCGCGCTCATCAAGTTGCGCGACGCGCTGAGGCGGCTTCGATAGGCACCATGACGCACGACGAACTCAAAGCGCTGCTGCCACTGGCGGCACTCGATCGGCTCGATGCCGATGAGTCCGCCAGCCTGCGCGAGCATCTCGCCGGATGCCGCGAGTGCGAGGCCGAGTTGCGCGAATTCGAGCATGCGGTCGCGATGATGGCGCTCGCGGTCGATGCGCCGACCAGCGCCGATCGCATCACACGCAAGCTGGAAGCGCGTCTCGGATCGCCCCCGCCAGTTGCGGCGAAGACCGCGCTCGATCGAAAACCGAGCCGCAGCCTAGAGCCTGCAACCCGCATCGGCACCCGAAGCATCGCAACCAGGCTTTCGATCGCCGCAGCCGTCGTCCTCGCAATCTATGGCGCCATCGTTACCTCTCGTTTGTCGAATCTCCAAAGCGCCTACGATGCGCGCGCCAATCAGCTCACATATCTGCAGAATCGCTTCACCACCCTTGAACATGACGCGCAGGTGGCCGAGCAGAAGATCGATGCGCTCTCGAAAGTTCTTTCGGAGCGCGTGCGCCTCGAAGATGTCCTCGATGCTCCCGACCTGGAGGTCACTCGTCTCGGTCCGCTGCCGCCCGCTCCCGGAGCCCATGCGGTGGTGATCGCGAGCAAGTCTTCCGGCAGCGCGGTGCTGCGCGCGACCGGGCTGGAGACGCCGCCGTCCGGAAAGACCTACGAGCTATGGTGGATCACCAAGCAGAAAGGCCCGGTGCCGGCGGGAACATTCAGCGCTGAGACCGGCAATGAAGTTATCGCGAAGGTTGATCCGCCTCCGACCGGCGAGCACGTGATGCTGACGGCGGTGACGCTCGAACCCGCGGGTGGAGTGCCGAAGCCGACCGGCGCGATGTACCTCAAGGGCGCGGCGGAACGCGAATAGCGCAAATCCGATTGGTCGCAGGCTTCGTATTTAGGGCATGAGCGAAGCCCAGCTTCATCGCGAATCGTTCGACCTCGAAAAATTTCTGCGCAACTCCGGCGCCACGCGGCCCGACTCATTCGGTTGGTCTGATCCGGGCCCGCGCCTCGATGACGAAGCGCTGTTCTGTCTCGGCTACATGATGGACATCGAATCGCACACTGTCATCTACATGAAGGAGTTGCTGTCGACGTCAGTCGCCGAGGATCCGTCGATCACCGCATTCCTCGCATGTTGGGTGTACGAGGAATTTTTTCATTCGCAGGTGCTGAAGCGATTCCTCGAAAGCCAGGGCCTCACTATCGAAGATGCGCGCTTCACCGAGCTGCGACGGCGCAAAGCCTCGCGCCGTATCGCCGAAAAAATCGCGGGCATGGCGTCGCATCTGACGCGGCATTTCCCCGCGGTTCACATGACGTGGGGCGCTATCAATGAGTTATCAACGCTGACCGGCTACCATGCGCTCATTGAGCGCACCCGCCATCCGATGCTGACCACGGTGATGACCCGCATCATCAAGGATGAGCGGCGGCACTTCTCGTTCTACTTCAACCGGGCGCGCCGGATGCTGCGGGACCCGGCGGCGCGGCGCATCACGTCATTCCTCGTGCGCCATTTCTGGACCCCGGTGGGAAGCCCGGTGCGCGGCGATGCGGACGCTCATCGCATCTGCGAGTTTCTGTTTCCGGGTGAGGAAGGCCGCGCGCGCTTGACCGCGATGGATGCAACGATCGCGCGGCTGCCGGGCCTCGAATGGTTCGACCTCGGCACGCGGTACTGCTGCGCGCCGCGATCCAAAAACGCATCGACCATCGGCCGATTTCCTGCGCGTCAGCCAGCGTAAATCCCTTCAGCTCAGGTCGCGGAAATATGCGCGGATGTCGGCGGCGAGGAGTTCCGGCTCCTCCATCGCGGCGAAATGTCCGCCCTTCGGCATCACCGTCCAGCGCTTGACGTTGTAAATGCGCTCCGCCCAGTGGCGCGGCGGCCGCACCAGCTCGCCCGGGAACATCGCCATCGCGGTGGGAGTCTCGATGCGCGTGCCGGGTTTGAGCCGCCACGGATGATGGCGCGATTCGTAGTAGAGCCGCGTCGAGGAATTTGCGGTCTGCGTGATCCAGTAGATCATCACATTGGTCAGCAGCTGATCCTTGGTGAAGCTTTGCTCGACGACGCCGTGGCAATCGCTCCAGGTGCGAAACTTCTCGACGATCCAGGCGCACAGACCGGCGGGCGAATCGTTGAGGCCATACGCAAGCGTCTGCGGCTTCGTCCCCTGGATCCATTGATAGCCGGTTTCGGCCTGGCGAAATTTCTCGATGTCACCGAGGAAGACTTTTTCCTCCGCGGTGAGGTCGGCGGCGCTGCGTCCCTCGGCCGGACCGGCGGCGACCATATTGAGATGGATGCCATACAGATGAGGCTGAAACGCCTCGCCGATGCGCGATACGATCGCCGATCCCCAATCGCCGCCCTGGGCCGCATAGCGTTTGTAACCGAGCGTCTCCGTCATCAGCTTGTGAAAGATGTCGGCGATCGCCGGAACGTTCATCGCGCGCGCGGTCGGATGCCCCGAGAATCCGTAGCCGGGGAGCGAAGGCGCGATGACCGTGAAGGAATCGCGCGCGTCACCGCCGCGCGCCGCCGGATCGGTGAGCATCGGAATGATTTCCATGAATTCATAGAGCGAGCCAGGCCATCCATGGACCAGAAGCAGCGGCTTAGGATTCGGACCGCGGCCTTCCTCGCGAATGAAATGGATCTTGAGTCCATCGATGTCGGTGGTGAAATGCTTGAAGCGGTTCAGCTCCGCCTCGTGCCTGCGCCAGTCATATTTGGTGCGCCAGTAGTCCAGCAGCTCGCGCATGTAGGCGAGGTTGGTGCCGTACTCCCATCCGGTGTCGGGCACCTCGTCGGGCAGACGCGTGCGCGCGAGGCGCTCCTGCAAATCTTTGAGAACAGCGTCCGATACATCGATTCGAAAGGGTTCGATTCCGACCATTAGACCTAACCCCTAACCCCTTCCCCTCAAGGGGAAGGGGAACCATTCAGAGTCCAGTTACAGCAGCTCAGTCCCACCCGTTGCCGCGCGCGTGCTGCCGTCGCGCTTGTACCAATCCAGCAGGTTGCGCGCGATCAGCGACAAATGAACCTCGTCGGCCCCATCGACGAGGCGTGCCGAGCGCGCATGCCGAAACATATCTTCCAGTGGAGTGTCCGAAGAAAATCCGAGCGCGCCGTGAACCTGGATCGCGCGATCGAGGACGCGCCACAGCATGTTAGCAACGTGATATTTCGTCATCGAGACTTCATGGCGAAACGGCAGGTTATTCTCGATGAGATACGCGGCGTGCAGCACCATCAGCTTAGCCTGATATAGCTCTAGCGCCGACTGCGACATCATGAACTGGATGCCCTGCTTCTCCGCCAGCTTGCCGCCCTGAACGCTGCGCTCCAGCGCCCGCTTCGCCGTCATCTCGAGTGCAATCTCCGCGTTACCGATCCATCGCATGCAATGCGCGAGGCGCGCCGGACCAAGGCGCACCTGCCCCAGCTTGTGACCCTCGCCGCGGCCACCGAGCATCGCATCGCCGGGGACCACGACATTGTCGAGACTAATCTCGCAATGATTTCCCTTGCCCGCCATCGTGTCGATGTCGCGCACGATTTTGAAACCCTCGTTGGGGAGCTCGACGATAAACGCGGAGTTGCGCGCCTGCGGCGGATCGGCGTCGGGATCGGTCTTCGCGATCACGATGGCGAACTTGGCGCCATGCGCACCGGAAATAAACCATTTGTGGCCATTGATGACCCAGTTGTCGCCGACCTTTTCCGCGTGCGTTTTGATTTGCGTCGGATCGGAGCCGGCCGCTTCCGGCTCGGTCATCGCGAAGCAGGAGCGGATTTTCCCGTCGCATAGCGGACGCAGATATTTTTCCTTCTGCGAGGGCGTCGCGAAATGCAGCATGGTGTGCATGTTGCCCTCGTCGGGCGCTTGCGCATTGATGATGAACGACGCGAGGCGGCTGCGACCGCATTCCGCCGACACCATCGCCATCGCCAGCGGCCCGAGCCCCATCCCACCGAACTCGGCCGGCATGTGCGGGCACCATAGCCCCGCCGCCTTAGCCTTGCGCCGGAGTTCGCGGATACCCTCGCGCCAATTCTGCGTCTTGCGCAGCTCCTTCTCAGCAGGATCGATTTCAACCTTGATGAAGGCGCGGATCTTGTCGCGCACCGCGAGCACGTTGGGGGGCATCATGAAGTCAATCGACATCTGAGCATTACTCCGTTTCGAGAACGTACGAATATCGCCCAAAGTGATAGAGGGAAATGCGCCGATCCGTCAACCTTGCAAAACCCGCGCGCTCAAGTGAATCTCTGATGTTCTCGGGAGGAATGAAAATGGCACAAGGAAGAATCGCGGATCGCGTGGCGATAGTGACAGGCGGAGCATCGGGTATCGGCAAGGCAACGGTGGAGCTGTTCGCGCAGGAAGGCGCGAAGGTCATCATCGGGGATTTGCAGGACAGCGAAGGCGAAAAGATCGCCAAAGAGATCGGCGGCACCTTCGTCGCGACCGATGTCAGCGATCCCAAGCAGGTCGAAAGGCTCGTGCGCACCGCGGTCGAGAAATTCGGCAAGCTGGATATCATGTACAACAACGCCGGCATCGGCGTCACCTCGTCGCTGCTCGAACACACCGACGAGCTCTATCGTAAGACCATCGCCATCGATCTCGATGGGGTTTTCTGGGGACTGCGATACGCGGGCAAAGTGATGGTCGCTCAAAAGCGCGGCGCCATCGTCAATACCGCATCGGTGGCGGGCATCCGCGGCAGCGTCGGGTTGTCGGCCTACAATGCGGCGAAGTTCGGCGTCGTCGGGCTAACGCAAAATGCGGCGCTCGAGTTCGCACCGGCGGGCGTGCGCGTCAATTGCGTATGCCCCGGCATCATCGACACGCCGCTGGTGGCGCGCGCCTTCGGGCATACCGAGGAGATCCGCGAAACGATGCATCGGTTCCATCCGCTCGGCCGGATGGGCAAGCCGATCGAGATCGCGAAGGCCGTGCTCTTCCTAGCATCAGATGACGCGTCATTCGTGACCGGCCACGCGCTGGTCGTCGATGGCGGCGTGTGTGCAGGCACCGGCAACACCGGCGGCATCACGAGCAACTGAGACCTAACCCCTAACCCCTTCCCCTGAAGGGGAAGGGGGACCGGAGAGAAAAGAGTCACTGTGCTTACCTTGTACTTTTGTCCTGGCACAAGTTCGATGGCGCCCCACATCGCGTTGCACGAGGTCGGTGCGCCCTTCGAGGGGCGGCCGATCTCGCTCGCGAAGAAGGAGAATCGCGAACCCGCATTCCTCGCGATCAATCCCGAGGGCAAGGTGCCGACGCTACTCGTCGATGGACGCCCGATGACCGAGGTCGCCGCGATCCTCTTCTACCTCGCGAAGCGCTTCCCCGAGGCGAACCTGCTCCCGCACGGCGACCTCGAGGCGGAGGCGCAGGTCATCTCGTGGATGTCGTTCATCGCGGCGACCATCCATCCGGCGCGACGGCAGGGCCTTGAGTATGCGCGCAGCGTCTGGGAGCTGGCGGAGCATCGCCTCGGAAACCGCGAGTGGGCGATTGGGCGATACTCGATTGCCGACATCCATCTATTCCGGTTGTTCTGGCGGTTTCGAGGTTCGCTCAATCCCCAGCCGGGCGAGTTCCCGAATCTGACCGCGCATCACGATCGGATGATGGCGCGCGCGGCGGTCAAGAAGACCATCGAGGTGGAATCGGCCATCGGTTACGACCTACCAGTATGAGAGCTACCGACATTACGTCGGCAGTGGCGTTAGTGGGTTTGTTTTTGCGCTTTTAAGGATTCCAGCCCTCTGCGATCACCCAAGCTCCAGCCATTCTTGCTTACATCGATATTCGATGCCTTTTGGCTCCGTTTCACGCCACGCCGCAAACCGAAAAACGTAGGAAATTCCGGCATTAAGTGGGTTTGTTTTTGCACTTTCGCATTTGCGAAACGATTCTCATAAACGGCGACGGCACCCGACTGGGCGCCGCAAGTAGATCCTACCAGACTTCGACCGCCGAGTAATCCCAAAACGCTTCTGAATCTCTCGCGGTGATGTAGCAGGGATGTAACTCGACACCATCTGAGGCGAGCTTATCCAGATCTATCCCCCAATGCCGATACACATGGCATGTCGGCCCCATGAGGAGCCTTGGTGCTGTTCAGGGTGCGCCTAACCGACGCGCATTCCACGAATGTAGTGTAGCAACCCAAAGGTGTCGCAGGTGCGGCATCGACCAAGTTGTCGTGAACAAAATAGTGTGGCTTCGGTACCAGTCCAACTCCGCCTATACAGAACCCGATTGGCCGAACTCTCCGATCAAGCGGACTCGGAGTTGCTTGGCCGTTCCACACTCGATCGCGATACCGTTGCTCAGTACTTTGCGCCGGTCGCGCGACGCAGACAGCCAATTTCCTCTCATAAGCCACTTGGAAATTATCGGAATTCGCTATCGCTCTTTGACAAGCTGTGAGCGTTTCAAAAGATTGTATGTTGTACCAAAGAGTAACGGGGCGTGCGGTTGAAGTTCATCGGGAGTATCGAAGCTGAACGGCGGAATTATGAGAACCCATTCCACTTGCGATTGATGGGGCTCAGCGGTGCTCGCGATACGAAGTACTTTCGTTGGTGCTTTGAAAACTGACTGGTTCGGCGGCACGATCAAATAGCCGCTCATCAGCACGAGAGCGGCATAGTCGCCGAGCTTCATGCTCTCGGCTTCCTAACCCGTCGCGTAAAAGTCTAGTAACGGTATATCAGTTAAGGCTAACAATGCGCCTGCCGTTTCCCCGGTAATCGACCTGCAAGGGCGAAATGTCGAGTCGCGCCGCCAACTCCATCTGTCTCAGACCAGCGGCAGTACGCCGGCGCGGTCACCCTCGTAGGCGAGCGGGTCAGGATTTCGGGGCGAGTTCCTGCTTGATGAGTTCGCTCGCCATCTTGCCGTCGAGGCGGGCGCCGAATTTGTCGCGCAGCGACTTCATCAGCGGACCAATCTGGGTCGCGCCGCCCGCAATACCTTCTTTGATGGCGGTACGAAGCTCGTCTTCATTGATGCCGGCGGGCAGGTAGCCCTCGATAATTTTCAGCTCGGCCTCGTTCTGATCGACGAGGTCCTGCCGATTGCCCTTGCGCGCGAATTCCAGGGTTTCCTCGCGGCGGGCTTTTTCACGCTTGAGGATTTGCACGATCGCGGCTTCGTCGGCCTCGCGGCGGACATCTTTTTCGACTTCGAAACGGGAGACCTCGGCAAGTACGCCGCGCAGCACCATGGTGCGGAGCTTGTCGCCGGATTTCATCGCGGTCGTGAGTTCATCGCGCAGTTTTTGCTTCACGAGGTAAAGCTTACCCGCGTCGCGGAGATGGCAAAAGGCGTCGGCGTCGTGGCGCTCCAGCATCGCGTAGGAAGTCGTGGTGCGCCACCAACCGGTCGCGAAGCGCGACCGGCTCTCACCCGTCTGGCACATTTGTCGCCAAACGGAAGAGCGACAAATGCGCCATCCACCCTCTCTCACCTGGTGAGAGAGGGGACTAATAATGGATGGAAGGGAGGTACGCGCCGGAGGGTTCGTTGTAGAGGCCGATGCTCATCAGCGTCATCTGCTGCACCAGGCGCAGGCCGCTCTCGAGGCACCATCGGAACAGCTCGCCGTTGCGCGTCGGGACCAGGATGCCGGGGCCGATCAACGCCGGCGCCGCACCGATGAGCGCGCGAATATCGTCGTTGCTCTCGGCTACCGCATGTCCGAAGAATGCGATCACGGTCGCGTATCCGGTGATGCGGCCGAGACGCTCGACGACGGTAGCACTGCCTTGACGGATCGCGTCGCGGAGTTCGCCGCCGCGATGATGCCCATGGACACGCAGGCACAGCTCGTTGCATGCTGCGAGGTCGGCTTCTTTCGCGGCGCGCACCTCGTAACCGGGCATCTTCAGGTTCAGCGGTTTGCCCTGCATCACAGAAAGCGGCTCGCGCGTGTCGAATCCGAGCTTGGTGTAAAGGCACAGCGAGCGATTGTGGTATGCGGTCTGGACCAGCCGCACGCCGGCGAAGTTGCGGGCCTTCACGCGCTCCAGCACGTTCTCCATTAGATGACGCCCGATGCTCTGATTCTGCACCGAAGGATCGACGCTGATAGGACCGATGCCGGCGATCGGGTTGCGCTCATCCATGAAGTTGCTGCCGGCGATTTTGCCGTCGGCCTCGGCGACCACCGAGTAGATGCCGGGGTTTGAAGTCAGCGCGGTCACAGTACCGACGGCGTACTCGCCGGACGGGAAATCTGACGGGAAATTGTGATCGTCGGCAATCTTCTTGAAGGCGTCGTAATTGATTTGCCCGAGGACCGATGCGTCCTCGAGCGTCGCACGCCGCATGTTCAGCTTCATGTTGTCCTACCTCGCGCCAGGGATTAGATAGCAATCTCGTCAGCCGAGCGGAAGAAATCAATCGAAACCGAGTGAGGCATGAAACACGATGGACGCAAAAGCCGGAGCGAAGGAAAAACTGCGCGCGATGCAGTCCGAGCTGATCGATCTGAGCCATCGCATTCATGCCAACCCCGAACTCGGCTTCGAGGAACTCCGTGCGTCGATGTGGCTCTGCGAGATGCTGGCCGACGCGGGCTTTAAGGTTGACGCGGGCGTGTGCGACCTGCCCACCGCGTTCATCGCGCGCGCGGGCTCGGGTCCACTGCACATCGCGATCTGCGCGGAATACGATTGCCTGCCGCAGATCGGCCACGCATGCGGGCATAACATCATCGCGGCGATGGCGGCGGGCGCGGGCATCGCCGCCGCGAAAGTTGCCGACGAAGCCGGACTCACAGTCAGCGTCTTCGGCACCCCCGCCGAGGAAATCGGCGACGGCGGCGGCAAGGTGCTGATGCTCGAGCGCGGCGCCTTCGAGGGTATCCATGCCGCGATGATGGTGCATCCCTCGCCCATCGATACGCTCGACCTGCCCGGCACCGCGATCACTACTTTCGATGTTCACTATACCGGCCGCGAGGCGCATGCGGCGGCGTTCCCTGAGTTCGGCATCAACGCGCTCGATGCGCTCACGATCGCACAAACCGCGATCGGGCTGCTCCGGCAGCACATCCGGCCGACCGATCGCGTCCACGGCATCATCACTCATGGTGGCGATGTTCCCAACGTGGTGCCCGCGCATACCGCGGCGCGCTTCATGGTGCGCGCGAAAAATCTCGGCGACCTCAACGAGATCCGCGACAAGGTTTTCAAATGCTTCGAAGCAGGCGCGCTCGCGACCGGATCGAAGCTGGAAATCCTCGGCGGCAAGAAACCGTATGCCGAGTTGCATCATGACCCACGCCTCTCATCGCTATATGCGCGCAATGCGGAAAGCCTTGGCCGCAGCTTCCTCAAGATGCCGGCGGGCACCAGCGGCGGATTTTCCACCGACATGGGAAACGTCTCGCTCGCGATTCCCTCGATTCATCCCACCATCGGAATCAACTCGATGCCGGCGGTGAATCATCAGCCGGACTTCACCGCGCATTGCATCAAGCCCGAGGCGGACACGGCGCTAATGGACGGCGCGCTGGCGATGGCCTGGACGGCAATCGACCTGGCGAGCGACGCCAATCTTCGCGATCAACTGATACATCGTTAAGACTCGGCTGGGGCAGAAAATCGAGCGATTTTACCGCGGGGCCGAATTCTGCGAACATTTGCATAAGTTTGGTTGACACTTACTCTCTGTAGGGCTTATGTTTGCCACCGTCGATACTAATTCGGTGTAGGAGGAATGCTTATGTCTTCGGCTGCTGTCGCGAGAATCCGGGGCAAGATCGCGCTCGTAGCGGCGATCCTAGCTTCATTAATGGTGGGCTCTTCTGCCTTCGCGCAGGTGAAACCGGGCGAGTTAATTACCGCGGAAACCGCGAGCAAGGTTAAAGATCTGTTGCCCCCGGGCGTCTACTACAAGGTCCGAAAGGGCATGTCGATGCAGATCGTTCCGGCGGAGCGATGCGACTGGCCTCCTCCTTACAAAGATGCCACGGAGAAATATTCCGCCCAGGTTCGCCTCACCGATGACCATCGGAGCCTGATCGGTTATGTCGCGGGGCAGCCTTTCCCGTTGCTCGATCCCAATGATCCCACCGTCGCGACCAAGATCATCTGGAACAACGTCTTCCGTCCGATCACGACCGACGACTACGACCTACGCTTCTACGATTGCGACACCGCGATGCAGGCCAAGGGGCCGCAAACGCATCAGGTCGAGTACTTCCAGATCGGTCACTACGCGGGATACAGCTTGGTGGGACGCACCGAGGTGGAACCGCTGCCGATCGATCCTGATTTCAAACATACGGGCCGCTACTGGCTGTTCGCGCTCTATCCGGTGCTGGCGCCGCAGGATCTGCGCGGCGTGGGATTCATTCGTTATCGCTATGCCGCCGCCGATCATGGCGATGACACCTGGTCATGGAACAAAGACGCGCGCCGACTCCGTCGCGTCAACGAATCAATCCTGAGTTCTGCGACCGGCGCGTATTCGTGGGATCCGGATCACTACTCGGGTTTCAACGCCAAGGTCGAGGAGTACAACTACAACTACGTCGGCGAGAAGAACATGCTGGCGACCGTTCATGCCGCGCATTCGCCGGAGCTGCGATGCCCGCTCGACGGCGGCGCGAGCGCGTGCCCGGAAAACTACGAGATGCGGCATATGTACATCGTGGAAGCGACCCCGCGGCGCGGCCACATAAATGCAATCGACGGCAAGACCGTCATCTACATTGATTCGGAAGTGTGGTTCCCGCCGTACATCGATACTTACGATCAGCGAGGCGAGTTATTCCGCGCGCACATCTACTGGCTGGCCTATCGCGATCGCCCGGTTCCCGATGCGAAGGTAGCCATCTATCCGTTCAAACGTGAATTCGTGGTTGGTGCGGTATCATCCGACGTCCAGACCGGCCAGGCCACGATGTGCTATCTGCCGGGAATCGAAACTCCGGAACGCGAATGCTGGTACATCAACATGGGAGCAGTTGATCGCAACTTCTTCACCACCGACGCGATGGTGCAGGCGGCGCAATAAGCGTTCAGATGGGAGGTAAGCGGGAGTCATCATCGGATGACTCCCGCTGTTTTTTCGCCTATCTACGGCGTCTGGTCTTCACCCACCGAGCAGGTTGTGGCCCCATTCACACTGGTGCAGGTGCAGAGACACCGATTCAGAGGAGGCAACGAACCGTAGAGCTGCTGGGTTAGGAAATCCGGGGAGCCCGCGGGAGCTCCAACCTGTATTGCTTTACCGTTCGCGGTAGGGTTAGGAACGCTGCAAGCGGCACATGAGCTCGAGTCGCAGCGGCTTCCCGCAGCGGCGGTCGGATGGTACGCGCCGAAGATTTGGTATCCGAGCGGGTCGGAGCTGCCCGGAGTCGCATCGGTGGAGACCGGGCAAGAGCAAATGATCTCGCGATCCTTCAGCGGCTTAGCGAAGCCGGGAATACGCTGGCCGCGGCTGCTTTCGAAACAGAAGCCGCCGTCACATTGGCCATACGCGACCGGCGCGACTGCGCCGCCACTTCCTACGTCAGCAGTTCCGGGGCAAGTGTAGATGGCTGCTGTGCCGCCCTTTTGTACCCCAGAGGGAAGGCTATAGGTGCTGATCATATAGCCATTGCGCCTGCCTTGCTGATTGACCTGGCAAACATTCTGCGTCGCTCCGGTAGAGGTGGTGTAGCTGAGTTGGAGGCTGATGCTGTTGCCGTTTTCGACGTCGCATTTGCAATACGCGACCCCATCATAAACGAAGCAGTCAGCCGCGGCGCACAGCGCATAGCGCTGTCTCTCGCAGATTACGAATGGCGCTTCAAACGTCTGTGCTTGAACCGTGTCGACGCCGAAAGCCGAGGCGAAGATCACAAATTGGATCGCGGCCAGAATCGGCCATGCTTTGAGAAACGGACGAATCATATTTCCCCCACAACTTGCGGAATCCTTACTAACTATATGCAGCAGTATAGCTCTGCTTTTAGCGAAGCAAGATGGGAGATCGGACTATGATCCCAACGATGTCAGCTGGGGGGTTCGATTTGCGGTTCGATCTCGCCATCGCTCGATGACCATTCGTCGAACAACTGGTAGCCAACCGCGAGGATCGTCGGTCCGAGGAACAGCCCAATGAGGCCGAATGCCATCGCACCGCCAAGGATTCCCAGCACAATCAGAATGAGCGGGGTGGTGCCGCCGCCGCGGCTGATCAGAAATGGCCTTACGACATTATCGAGATTGCCGACGATGATAATCCACACCAGCACGAAGATCGCCCATGCGACGTCCCCGCGATGATACAGCCAGAACACCGCCGGTGCGGCGACCAGCAGCGGCCCACCCGGAATGACGGCGACTACGAAGACCACGAAGCCAAGCAGCGTCGCGCCCGGAACTCCCGCGATCATGAAGCCTATCGCCGCCAATACGCCCTGCAGCAGCGCGGTGCCGAGGACGCCATACACAACCGCGCGCATCGTCACGCCCGCGACTTCGAGCAACCGCCGGGCTTGTGCGCCTCCGATCCGATGCATCGTCGCGTCGAGACGCTCGGCGGCAGATTGGCCATCGCGATAGAGCAGGAACACCATCAGCAGACTCAAGACGATCTGAAAGATCCCCGCGGCGAGCGCCTTCCCTCCTCCCAACACGAGGTTGCGCACGGTCGGCAACCACTTCGCGATCTCGGCCAGACGCGCGGAGCTGCTCTGACTCATCAGCGTCCAATAAGCCTTGATGCGATCGCCTATCAGCGGCAGCGACACGAGCCAGGAGGGCGGCGCCAGCGGTCCTTCGCGCATGAGCTTTTGCGTCGCCGCAACAATTTCATTGATGTTCGTCGAGAGCCGGCTCACGAGGAACGCGACCGGCGCGACGATTATTGCCGACAGCATCACGGTTGCGATGAGCGCAGCCATGGTTCTTCGCTCCCCGAGGACCGCCTTCAATCGAACAAACAGCGGCCACGTCGCGAAGCATAGGATCGCCGCCCATAGTGCCGCCGACATAAACGGCAACAGGATGAGCAGGCAGCCGATTCCCAACAGAACCGCCGCGCCAAGACCGATCCAAACCTCGACGCGAGTTCGAGTTGCGCTCTCTTCGCTCATTCGAGCATTGGCCTACCGCAATCCGAGGCGGGAAGCCAATAGCAACTGTATCCGAACGCGGCATCGATGCATTTCGTCTGGAGCGAATGGACCCGCGATTGCCGTCGTGATGCTCCAGATGACCAGCCAACCTCGCGGTAATCAACCGAACGCTACGCCCGCCCGCTGCGCAGGGATGGCAGTTGAATTGCACCATGTCCCTCCAGCGGAGGTGACCACTATGCAAATGCTCCACGTGATGACCAAGCATCCCGAGACTATCGCACCGGGTGACATGCTCTCGAAGGCGAAGGAAATGATGGATGTCGGCGGATTCCGGCGCCTGACGGTGGTCGATGATGGACGCGTGGTCGGAATCATCACCGAGCGCGACCTGCGCAGTCACGGCGGCTATCTCAACTCGACCAAGGTCGAAGTGGTGATGAAGGCGCCGGTTTTGATGGTCGATTCGCATACTACGATCGAAGAGGCCGCGCGGACGATGCTGGCGAAAAAGATTGGCGGCATGCCGGTGGTCGATGGCGGCAAGCTGGTCGGCATCGTCACCACCAGCGATATGTTGCGGGCGCTGCTGAGCGTGGTCGACACCGCGCAGAAAGCCTTGCACGGTTCACATTCGTAAGTACGAATAAGAAGATCCCGGAGGCGCGGCGGATTTCAGGATTGAACTGCGTACACGATGTAAGTTCCGGAGAGTCCTTTCAGTGTGAGCTCGCGGCCGGCGTCGAAATTCAAATCGCCGGCCTCTTCGACGATCTGTTTGGTCGCGGACGAAATCAGTATCTCGCCGCCTTTCGCGTGAGAACCGATTCGCGCTGCCACGATGACCGATTTGCCAAAAAAATCATCCGACTCGGGGATCGGCTCGCCGGTGTGCAGACCGATTCTCACCCGCAGGAGTTGCTCGGGATGGGTTTGGCAGTGACGACGAAGGTCCTTCTGGATTGAGACGGCGCAGAGAACGCCGCGTCGCGCACTCACGAAAGCCACCATAAAACCGTCGCCGAGGGCTTTCACTTCGCGACCGCCGTAGGCGATCAGGTTTTGCCGAATCATATCGTTGTGGAGTCTCCACAATTGTTGCGCGCGCAAATCGCCGAGTTGCTCGGTCGTAAGCGTGGAGTTCTCGATGTCAGAGAACATGATCGTGACGGTCCCCTCGAAACCCGCCGGCATCTTTACGCGCGAGTCTACCTCCAGTTCCGACTTTTGCCATTCGGGCGGATTCGCTGCCTGATGGATTCGGGTGAGGCAAGCAGTAAGGTCGCGCTGAAGCGCGCGCAAATCCAATTCCTTGGCGGTCTCCATCGCGGTGCGGGCTAGTTCGAATACTCGCTCCTTGTCTTCGGGGAGGCCCCGCGTTTGCAGCATCTCGGCATAATTGAGCTGAGTCCGCGCGATCCAGATCCTGGCATCAAGGTGGCGATTGATCGCCAGCGCCTGTTCGAAATGTTGCTCGGCTTCATTATAGCGGCCCAGCACCGAGGCCAGCAGACCTAACGATCGCGCGGCCGACCCGTAACAGATCTCGTACCATCCGAGGATGACGTTGCGCTTTGCGAATGGAAGCATCAGGCGATAAAGGGACTCCGCCCGCGGCCGGTCGCCGAGATATACGCTAACCTGCGCGGCCACCGTCACGGTCGCGAGCCAGTTCCAGTCGTGGCGCAGATGCGCGAAATCGTCGCGCGCAAAGTACTCAAATTGAGTCCGCGCCTGCTCCGCGTTTTCGCTTTCAATACTCGCGAGAATCAATGCGCAACGCGCCACATCGAGCTGGGGAAACTGCACGATGTAACTGCTCAGCAACGATTCCATTTCCTTCAGCCGCCCCTGCTCGAAGCGAATCATCGTGAGCTGTGCGGCGTACGAAGTGAGTGCGCGCGGCTGCTGGCGCCGCATCCCGATGTTCATCGCTTCCTCGGCCAGGCGCTCGGCCTCAGCTAGTTCTCCCCCAAGCAGCGCGCGCATCGCGCCGATTATCTGAACTGAGCCGTTCTGGCCGCCCAACTCGGCGTAGAGTTTCGCATAAATCAGGACTTCGACCTCGGTCGAGCGGAGGTCACCGAGTTCCAGCAGATCGGCGATGCGAATCTCGTGCGCTTTCAGCGCCCATTCGAGGTGATGAAGCCTATCGGCCAGGCCGATCATCTCATTCGCAATGGCGAGGCGTTGGTCGAGATTCTCCGGGGCCCACAGCGCGTAGTGCTGGCGCCAAAGCGCGAAGATTAGCGCACCGACATCGTCGAGACGGCGCGCCAATGCCACTGCCTGTTCGCAAAGTGAAGCGATTCTTTCATGGTTTTCCGACCAGTAAAGGCTGGCAGCGAGCTTGGCCAGCAACATCGCGCGGATGGCGGTTTCCTGACCCTCAAACGCGGCGAGGCTTTCCTCAATCAGTGCGACCAGCTCTCGATCGGCAGCCCCGGCAGTAATGGTGGAATCCATCTCCAGGGCGATGCGTGCGAGCAAGTCTGGGCGGCCGAGTTGGCGCGCCAGTTGGGCAGTTTCCAAGAAAGTCGTTCTGCCGCGCTCATTTTTGTTGGCTTTGCTTTGCGCCTCGGCCAGAACCAACATCGCTTCGCAGGAGCGATCTTTCTCGCCGCTTTCATCCAGCGAGCATGCTTCAACAGCAAGCATTGCCAGCCGCTCCGCCTCGTCGTAGGCGAATAGGCTCAAGGCGCGACGGGCAGCGCGGGTCGCATATTCGATAGCTTTAGGCGGGGACGCCAGCGGCAGGGCCTTCATGTAATGGTGAGCGATTTTGGCCAACACCGCAGCGGGATCGGCATGATGCGCCCGTTCGAGATTCTCGGCGATCTCCAGATGCAGGGCGCTGAGCCGGGATTTCGACAGTTCGCCGGCAACTATGTCTGCGACCATCGTTTGATTGAATTGATACTGCGCGGGAACCTCGGGAGCCTCACGAACCAAACCGTAAACGACCGCCTCATCGAGCGCTCCGAGGATCTGAACGGGCGCGACCCGCGTGACCCGCGACAACAGTGCCACATCAAAATAACGGCCGATGACCGCCGCGATTGAAAGAATGTTTTTGGCGGCTTCCGAGAGTGGCGCAATTCTTGTCCGCACGATCTCACGAATGCCGTCCGGAATTGCCCCGCCCTGGCGAATCCGCTCAAGCGAGTCGGGTCCCCGGTCTCTTTTCAATAGACGCAGGACTTCCTCCAGGAACAAAGGGTTGCCTTCGGTCGCGCGATAGAGGACGTGCGCCAAATCCGGCGAATCCGCGCCGGGGTTCAAGGCGGCGATCAGCTCAGTAACTTCGGATTCGCTCAATCGGGGTAGATCGAGCCGGCGGCCTTCGCGCGCGAGAGAGCCGAAGATCTCGGCGCTGGCGGTCGACAAACGCGCCTCGACATCGCGAAAGGTCGCAACCATCAAGACTTGGCTACGGTGTAATTCACGTGCCACGAACGCTATCGCGCGCAAGGAATCGGCATCCGCGGCATGGATATCTTCGATCACTAATACCAAGGGCGTGTTTGCCCCGACATTTCGGAAGAAATCCGCGAGGCACTCGAACAGCCGGAAGCGTTCGCTAGGCGCGCGCTCGCCGGCGGCCGCAGGCGGAGCGGGCGCAAGGTTGTACGTAGGCGTTCCGGCATCACGGATCTCAAATTCCCGCATCAGATTGCGCAGGTAGCCACCTCCGGCGTCGAGAAGCGCCGCGGTCGCGCCGGCGAGGTTGGACTTCAGGCACTCGCGGATTAGTTGAATCCACGGCCAGTATGGCGGCGAGCCCTCCCCGTCCCAGCATCGTGACCACGCGACGGCATATCCTATCGCTTTAGCCTCGTTGCAGAATTCTTGTACGAGGCGGGTCTTGCCGATTCCGGGCTCACCGCCCAGCATAAAGAGACAGGCGGTTCCGCTCTCGGCGTGGGGCAAAGCTTCTTTCAGCAGGCGAATCTCCTCGGCCCTCCCGATGAGCGGCGCTTTCAGAAGCGAAGCATTGGGAGTGAACTCCGCCATCGTTTCTTCAGCGAAAGGTAAGCTTTTGGCCCTAAGCCTTGCTGGCCTGGCGGATCCCGAAATTCTTGCAGTCTTTACAGAAGTGGTGATGAGCCAGGTGCTCAGTAACGAGACGAACTGCGGTTTGGATGTAGTTAAGCGAGCTCGGGATGCTCACCGTCGCCGTTGGGGCAGAGCCCGTGGGGAGCTGGTCTCCAAGCGTTCTATCATAGCACTCCCCTTGAAGTCGTGCGAACAAATCGCCCAGGAGCCCGCTGATGTAGTCAAGCCAGCAATTGACCGACTCACTATCTTTCTTCGGCGGAGGCGGGTAGTTCGAGGGCTGATCAGGTATTTTGATCTTCCGCAGTAGCCGAGCGGAAATGTCGAGCTCATCGGCGGCAGAACCTTTGTCGGCACTGTCAGATAAGAGATCTTGAATTGCCGTCACTCGCGCTCGGTTGTGATCCTTCTTGGCGCAACCTTGGTTGTCTATCAGACCAACGATTTTCACCATCTCCAGTTGAACAAAGCTGGCCGTCTGATTTATCAGACAAAGATTGTGTGCATCGTATGGATTGGCGTCTTGGTTGGCTGCGGGTGTCGGACAGACTGACGAAATAGGCGTCGGCATCGGTGTCGGGAGAGCGCAAGTCGATGAGCAGGTAGGGCCCGGCGTTGGGGTCACGACCGGCGAAGTATTCAAATCCGTGCATGGGGTAGTCGGCGTTGGGGTACCAACTTGTGCGCTCGCGCTGTTCTCGTTGGAGGTCTCGAACGCTGTCGCGATAGCTAAGCCGACTGCGGCAGTACCACCAATTTTCAGAAATTTCCGGCGATCATACTCCATGTCTCCCTCCTCATCAGGACCGATGGGCCATGACCATCAGTCTGGGTAGGTTGCGAGAGTTTTGAATCCGTCGGGGTCAAAGCTTGACGAAATTAATCACTAACGTCTATGTATTGCTAGCTAAAACGTAACAGGCGGGCCCGGCTTAAACGCAGCACTGCATCTCCAGTCGAACGCCGGGATTTTGGAGTTGTGAGGTGTTCCAAAAAAAGACGGCGGATGAGATCGTCATCCGCCGCCGAAACGTTGCTATTGGAGCGAGTCTCTAGTCGCCGCCGCTCTTCAGTTCCTTCACCCGATGGTCACGCGTCTGCAGATACGCGTCCTGGACCGCGCCATACAGGTCAACCGCGTAGCGGTCCGCCTGCTCGAATTGATCGAGGTGCAACGACCGATAGTTTACCGCCTCGATGACGCGCTGGCCGACCGCGACCGACAGCGAAACATACCACGGCACGAAGTAGCTGATGGGATCCATAAAACCGTCGCCGATGAGGCCGAGCGTATCGCCGACGGTCGAGGGACCGAAGAACGGCAGCATCAGATAGGGACCGGTCGGAAGGCCATAGTAGCGGATGGTGAGGCCTAAATCGTCGGGATGTTCCTTCAACCCGAACCAGTGATCGGCGGGATCGAACAGGCCGACCAGGCCGACGGTGGTATTGATGCCGAAGCGCGCGACCTCGGTCCCCGCTTGAGGAAGGCGAAGCTGAACGGCGTTGTTCACGACGCGCGGGATGACGCGGACGTTATCGAGTGCGCGCCCGATTGCCTCGCGGCCACCCTGCGGAATCACCTTCGCATAGCCGCTCGCCACTGGATGGAGAACGTAGTCGTCAACCTTCAGGTTGAAGGTGAACATCGCGCTGTTGAACGGCTCGAGGGGGTCCGCCTCCTCGGCCTGCAGTCCGGTGTTGTCATTCTCGGTCGCGCTGCTTCCATTCGCCAATGGATCGGCGGTGCCAGGCTGCGGAGTAGCCATCGCGGCAGGAATTTTCGGCGGGTTGTCGGCCGCCGATGCGGTGGGGCAGGCCGCGACGGGAATCGCCAACGCGGCCAGCATCGCAAAAAGAATCGCGGGGCGACATTCGATCGTGAACGGTGGCTTTCGAATCGGCATTTATCCTTGCTGCGCAATCCCGTGCGATTGCGACGTTAGGCTAGCATAGAGTTGCTTTACAGCGGAAATGCTATGCTCGCGAATTCTTGATCCATCCTTGGCTAGTGGTCATCCGCTGTGCGCGGTTCCGAGCTGATTATCGAGGCCTTGCTGCTTCGACTTGAGGTCGGTCATCAGCGCATCGAAACCCTGGTTGTTGATGACGCGATTAAACTGATTCCGGTAGTTTGCCGCAATCGAAATGTTATCAATCGTGATGTCGTAGATCAGTGACTTTCCGTTCGCATTGCGCAACGCGTAATTGACCTGGATCGGCGCCTTGCCGCCGGGTTGCTCAATCGTGGTCTTGACTTCGGTACGTCCGTTGCCGAGGTCGGTTTCCCCAAGGAAGTTAACCTTCACCTGCTGCCCCGAGTAATCGGCGATTCGACTGATGTAAGAATCGCGCAGGAATGCGGTGAAGAGTTGGGTGAAATCCTGCTGCTGCTGGCTGTTGATATTTTTCCAATGGATGCCAAGCGCAGACCGCGCCATCGAGGTGAAGTCAAAAACGTCTGCGCTGACCAGGCTGCGCAATTTCTGTTGCCGATCTTTGAGCGGGGTGGCGGTATCGCCCAGGATTTGCAGCGCAGGATTGACCAGCGATTTGACCACATCGGTCGCGCTCTGTTGGGCGCGCGCGGCCGGCGCGGAGGCAACCAGCGCCAGCGCGGCGATAGTCATCGCGAACATCGTTAAGCCGAGGGAACTTCTGGTCTCAGGTTTGTGATGCATAGGTTTACTTCTTTCCCTTTCCATCGGGTTTGTTAGGTCCTTTTGGATCGCTCACTCCCGGAGGAGGTGCGATCGAGTCTCCGGATTTAGCCGGAGTAGGCGAGGCTGCGGGACTGCTTTCGCCGCCGCTGTTGCTCTTGCTCGCACCTCCATTGACAAGCTGACCGATCGCATCCTCGAGTACGAATGACGATTCGGTATGGAAAATCACTCCGCCTGGTTTTAGCGGATCTCCCCCGCCGATCGAGATCGCGACATACTTATCTCCGATGATGCCGCTGGTCTTGATCGAAGCGATTGCGTCCTCATCGACCATCACACCATCATTCATCTGCAAGGTGACCTTGGCGCGTTCATTCTTTTGCGACAGGGCGATAGCGCCAACTTTGCCGACCTTAACGCCGGCGATTTGAATGCCGTCGTTGACCTTCAAACCCGAGACGTTGTCGAACATTGCGTAGATCGTGTAATGCGGCGCCGCCACCAGCGGAATTCGCCCCAAGGTGAAGGCCAATACCGACAGCGCCGCGATTCCGACCAGGCCGAAGATGCCGACGATGAACTGGGTGGTGCGACTCGCGTACATTCAGCTTCTCTCAGTCAGCGTCAAGTTCGGCACCGTCGCCGGCGGCTTTGCCTGCGAGGAAACGGTCGAAGATTTCGTCATGAGCGGCGGTCACCTCCTGGGGAGACCCATAAAGTTTCATTTTGCCATGATGGATGAAGCCGACCCGATCGCATATCTCGAACACTGCCGGGACATCGTGACTAACCATCACGACGGTTAGGCCATATTTCTGTTGCGTCTCACGAATCAGCCGATGAATCGCGCCGGTCCGCGCGGGATCCAGCCCGGTGGTCGGCTCATCGAGCATAAGGATTTTCGGGCGATGAACCAATGCGCGCGCGAGTGCGGCGCGTTTTTGCATTCCGCCGGAAAGCTCGGAGGGGAATTTCTCGTCGACGTTTTCGAGACCCACCGATTTCAGCGTCTCCCGCACTCGCGTTTCGATTTCCTCTTCACTGAGATGAGTCTTCTCGACCAGCGGAAATGCGACGTTGTCGAAGATGCTCATCGAGTCGAACAGCGCGCCGGCCTGGAACAGCATGCCCAATTTTTCCCGCACCTGATCGAGTGCGCTTCTGCGCAGGCGAGTCACTTCGGTCCCATCGATGGTGATGGTGCCGGAATCGGGGCGCATCAGCAGGTTCACATGCTTCAGCAGCACCGTCTTGCCGCCGCCTGAGGGACCGACGATGCAGGTGATGAGTCCGCCGGGGACATCGAGGTTGACGCCATCGAGAACCACCTGATGGCCAAAGCGCTTGCGCAGGTCGTGCACCACGATCGCTTCGCTCGCGGCTGCGGATGCATTCGCCGCCGAGGGCGGAGCGTTTTGTTCGCGACCGCCATTGTTCTCGGTAGGTTCCATTAGCGAGCAGACACCCTAGAGCAAAACCGCGGTTAGGAAGTAGTCCGAAGCCAAAATGAGCACGCTCGAGAGCACCACCGCTTCCGTCGTGGCGCGGCTGACGCCGGTTGCCATCCGCTTCGCATTGTATCCTTTGTAACAACAGACCCAGATCACGATCACGCCAAAAACCAGCGACTTGTAGAGCCCGGTAATGATGTCGTGGCCGGTCATGTAGGTGGCTATCCCGTTGAGGTAGCTGCTGCCCGGCGCTCCCATCAGCACCACACCGATCATATAGCCGCCCCATATTCCGATGACGTCAAAGACCGAGGTCAGCAGCGGAAAACTGATGATGCCGGCCAGCAACCGCGGCGACACCAGGTACTGAACCGGGTTAATCGCCATCACCGTCAGCGCATCGATCTGCTCGGTGGTCTGCATCGAGCCGAGCTCGGCCGCCATCGCGGAGCCGGCGCGAGCGGCAATCATCAGTGCGGCTAAAACCGGGCCCAGCTCCCGCACCAGCGTCAGGGCGACGAGTGTGCCCAGCGCGCCCTCGGACCCGAAGCGGCGCAGCGAATTGTACCCCTGCAGTCCCAGCACCATCCCGGTGAAAGCGGAGACCAGAACGATCAGGAAGAAAGATTCCGCACCGATGGTACGAATTTGGCGAATTATCAGACGCGGCTTGTATGGAGGACCGATCGCGTACCACGCCGCATTGACGACAAACAGGATAAACTTGCCCAGCGCATCGATCCCGTCGAGGATGAATTCCCCGAAGTCTACGATCAGGTCGGTTAGAACCATCTGGTGCGGTGCGAGATCCTGGTTGCTGGTTGCGAGGCCTTCAATGTGGCGCGAGGCCGAGCCGGGCCAATTGATTTAGGGTGTTGGTCGGCCCAGCGGCGCGCACAAATTCTATCAGGTCCGCGTGCAAATCCAGATCGAGAGCCGGTCCAGTCTGGCGAATGATTTCAAACCGCAGCTTGGCCCGGAGGCATTCGTCACGATGCTTCACCAGGCTCATCTGGCCGAACAGGGTCGGAATCACTCCACCCGGCGCGCGCGCAATGATGTTGGTTCCGGTGAAATCGCGCGAGGGAACCATTACCACGCCGCGTCCGGGCGTCAGCGCCGCAAAAACCTCGTCGATATCGTGCGCGGTGACGAGCGGAATGTCCGACAACACCGTGCAAACTTCCGTAGCACCCGCCGAGGTGAGCACCTCGGTCGCGAGGCCGACCGCAACATTCAGCCCGCGCGGATATTCCTCGTCGATTGCGACGGCGCCTGCCTCGCGCGCAAGCGCCAGCAACTTTGGATCGGAGGTGACCACGGCAACTCTTTCCGCGCGTTGCGATCCCATCGAGGCCGCCAGCACATCGCGGAACATCGCCTCGGCCAGCATCCGGCGCTCCGGCTCGGGCAGCGCGGAGGCAAGCCGGGTCTTGGCGAAGGCGAGTTCCTTCGCGGCTATCAAAATGAAACGCACCAGGTCTTTATATCGCACCCTGCGGATGTCGCCAACGGTAAGCTGTCCTTGCTCTTTTGCCCGGTCTTGATACGTGATGGCCCTGGTCGAAATCTGTGCTTAAATTGCACAGGGCTCAACGGCGCTCAAACTGAATGTCCTCACCTGAGAGGTGCTGCATGAACCGAACCACATGGCCGCTCGCGGCCGGCATCCTGACCACGGTCGTTGTCGCGCTGGCGTTTTCCGGATGCCATAAGCAAACCGCCGACGACTTCATCTCCGCCGGCGACAGCGCCGTGCAGGCGCAGAAACTCGACGAGGCCGAGGGCGACTACAGGCAAGCTGTCGATCTCGCTCCCGACAACGGCGGTGCGCATGCGGCGCTCGCGAATCTGTATCTGCTCGAGCACAAAGATCAGGCCGCGCAAGCTGAGTTCATGCGGGTCCTCGAGCTCGATCCGAAAAATGCCGCCGCGCATATGGCGCTGGGCAACCTGTACAACGCGCAGGCCCAATTCCCGATGGCTGAGGCGCAATATCGTGCGGCCATCGCGATCGATCCCGGCAAGTCCAGCTATTACGCAGACCTCGCGGCCGTCCTCGCGAAGCAAGGACGCAACGCCGAAGCACAGACCGAACTGAAGACCGCGATCGGCTTCGATCCGAAGAACGCCGAAGCGCATTACCAATTGGGAAATCTGCTCGCGACCACTCCGGGGCATGAGGCTGACGCGAAGGCGGAATACGATCAGGCGCATCAACTCGATCCGAAACTGGTCCCGCCGGTGCCCGCCGCTCCTCCGACGATGACTGCGGCCCAGGCGCCCACCGGAGCAGCCGTGAGCGCAGCGAAAATAAAAGCAGTTAATCCTCCGCGGCTTTTCCTTTTGTCACACGATTCGCCGGTGTATGCGAATCCTGATGCGACCAGCGGTGAGGTCGCAAAGGTGCGGCATCGAAAATATGTCAAAGTGATCGGCCTCGCGGGCAAAGACTGGCTGCAGATCAAACTGAAAGACGGGACCGTCGGATTCATTCCAACTACTGCGGCGGAATAATTTTCTCGACCCCATCGACGATTGGAGGCTGATATCATGGCTGCGATTACGACTCAGGAAGTTAGCTATCCGGGCAAAGCCGGCAATCTCAAAGCTTATGTCGCGCGGCCAGCGGCGGACGGCAAGCAGGCGGCGGTGATCGTCGTCCAGGAGTGGTGGGGACTCAACGAAAACATCAAAGACATCGCGCGCCGCTTCGCCAATGAGGGCTACTTCGCCATCGCGCCCGATATGTATTCGCGCCAGGGTAACAAGGTCGCCACCGATCCGAACACCGCCGCGCAGTTGATGGGCGGGCTCAAGACTGAGGACGGCATCGAGGACCTGAAAAGCACCATCGCATGGCTTCGCGGGCAGGCGGACACCAGGTCATCGAAGATCGGCATCACCGGGTATTGCATGGGTGGAACTTACGCGACGCTGCTGCCATGCGAATCGAAAGAGATCTCTGCCGCCGCGCCCTTCTATGGCGAGATCCCCGCCGACGAGAAGATCAAAAACCTCAACTGCCCGATGTTCTACGCTTACGGCGCCAACGATGGATGGATCCAACGCGCCGATGTTGAGCGCTTAGGCGCGGACCTCAAGCAGTTCGGCAAAAAGGGCGAGGCGAAGATTTACGAAGGATGCGATCACGGCTTCTTCAACGACACGCGCAAGGATGTGTATGCGCCCGACGCCGCCAAAGACGCCTGGCAGCATACGTTGGAGTTGTTCGCGGCGAATCTGAAGGGGTGAGTCTCTAAGGATTAAGCACCCGGAGGCCAGGGATCACAGGAAAGCTTCTCAGGTCCCGAGTCGCTACCGAATAGTTACGCGATACCGCGGTTGCGGCGATCATCAAATCGCGCTCACCAACCATGCGGCCACGGCGCGCGAGTTCCGCCCAGATTTCGGCATGCGTGCGAGCTGCGCGAAGATCGAACGCCAATATTGGGAAGCGGTGGATCTTGTCTTCCGCAAATTCGCGTCGATTATCCCGCCGGGCCGGCGGTACGCTGCGCAAAACCCCATGCAGCATTTCAGAAACCGAAATCGCAGAAATGAACCACTGCTCTCCAGGGTAGTCCGATACGAACTGGTCCAGATCAAAAACACCGCGTTCCGCAGCGACCAACAGGCTGGTGTCTATCACCGTTCCCATGGCGAAGGAGCAACCGTCGGCTGGTTACGTGTGATCTCCTCCAGGATATCGAGGTAGGCTTTGTCAGGATGAGGTCCCGATTTCAGGATTTCGACCAGCTCCTGAGTTGAAAGTCCCTCGCTCTCCGATGGCGAAATCTCGCAGATGGGCTTCCCGTTGCGTTCCACGATAAAGCTCTCGCCTTTAAACTTGACGCGATTGAGAATCTCGGAGAACTTGCGGGCCGCCTCGGTCGCGGTAATGCGGGTCTTAGCTGGAACCGAGGTCTTCTTTACGGCCTTGGTCGCGGTGCTGCGAGTTTTCGCGGCGACAACCGAAGTTTTCCTGGCAGCGCGGGTTTTCATAAAATCAGATTATCTGATTTTATGAGTTAAGCCTAAGCGGCGAGCGCCGCCGGATCGAGTTGCGGGCCGCTCAGATTGATCACCCTACCCTCTTCGCCGCGCTCACGCAGCCATCGCGCCACGATCATCATCGGCTCCAGGTCGGCGCGCGCGATCGGCAGCGCCCGGTAGCGATGGAAGTGGTCCGCGACGAAATGCGCAACCTCCGCCGAGGCTGCCGGCGAGTCGAGCCGCCGCGTCATCGCCAGGCGCCCGGACAGCACCACATGCGCCACGCGATCATCGTCCGCGCCGGTCACGATCACCAGGTTGTTCTCCGTCACCACCTGGCTCAGCCGGCTCACGCGCGAGGACAGCGTCGCCAGCGACTGCAAGTCACGATGGAGCCGGTTGGCTTCCTCGAAGCGCATCGCCGAGGCCGCCTGGTCGCGCGCCTTGGCCAGCCCGCCGAGGATCGAGCCGGTCCCCGCGCCGCGCAGGAACCCGACCGCGTCGCGCACCCGATCGTCATACGCGGACTCATCGATGCTGAGGTTGCAGGGCGCGCTGCAATGCCCCATCTGGCCATAGATGCAGGGCGAGAAATCGACCTCGGGTTCGAGGCGGCCGGAACAGGTACGCAGTCCGAGCAGGCGCGAGAGCGTGCGCGCCGAATGATCGACGCCGCGCTTGCCGATGAACGGGCCGAGGAACATCACGCCCTGACGGCGAGTTATCTTTTGCGTCACCACCAGGCGCGGGAAGTCGTCCATCAGATCGATGCGGATGAAAAATGCGGGCGCGACGCTTTTCAGCATCCGATTGAAGGGCGGCTTCAGCTCGCGGATGAGTTGCGCTTCGAGCAATGCCGCATCGAGCGAAGAGCGCGTCACCCGCGTCTCGATTTTCCATACGTGGCTGATGAGGTCGGCGGTCTTCGCGGTGACGCTGGAATTGAAATACGACCCGACGCGATCCTTGAGGCGCCGCGCCTTGCCGACATAGAGCAGATCGCCGCGCTCATTGTGCATCAGGTAGACGCCGGGCGCGGTTGGCAGCGCCGCGATCTCTTCGGGAGAAATATGCCGCTCGATTCGGCGCCCGGCCGCGCCGCGCTGATGGTCGTCGATGAGACGGTCGAGGCGGGTGAGGCCCATCTTCGCCGCCATCTCGATGAAGATGCCGAGAATCTCGGCCGCCATCCGCGCATCGCCCAAACCGCGATGGCGACCCTCGGTGGACAGACCGAAATGCTCGGCGAGCGCGTCGAGACGTTTGCGTTTGAGCGACGGCATAAAGCGGCGGGCCATCCGCAAGGTGCAGATGACCGGATTGTTGAGCCCGATACCGAAGATGCGGCGGAACTCGAAATCCAGGAAGGAAAAATCGAACGCCGCGTTATGCGCGACCATCACCGAATCGCCGAGGAACGCGCGAAACGCGGGCAGCACCTCCTCGATGCGCGGCGCCGCGCGCACCATCTCGTTGCTGATCGAGGTGAGTCCGGTGATGAAGCGCGGGATCTCGCGATGCGGCCGGACCAGCGTCTGAAACGACTCGACCAGGCGACGCCCCGTCATCTTCCATGCGCCGATCTCGATGATCGTGCCCGGCCCGGCGCGGCCACCGGTGGTTTCGAGATCGACGACGGTGAAGCTGGCCTCTTCGAGCGGCACGCGCAGCCCGAAGCTTTTGCGCAATGACCACAGCGCCGTGTCGCGATCAAAAATGAAATTGGGATCTTCGTGCAGCAGGGTACGGACGAGGCGCGCGCCCAACTCAGGATCGGAACCCGCGCCGCTGAGCAGCAGACCGATGATCTCGCTCGCATCGGCGCCCGACGGGCGCGATTCGAGAAAGGCATAAACCTTTTCCTTGGCCGTCGCGCGATACGCGGGCGGAGCTTTCCCCGCGTCCGACGCAAGATGAATCTCCAATCCAGCAGCCACCGCCTCAACTTCCTCCAAACACGAGGTTCTAGCAGGGCGAAGGTTCGGTGAAAATAGCTCTGCGGTAATTTGGAATTCAGATCGCGCGGAGAAATGTTTGGTAGATTGAAGGTTCGGCTTCGAAGCGTAACCATCGACCAGAAACTGCGTCACAGCGCTTTATCATTGCGCTCATCAGCCCGCGCATGGCATTTTCAATGCGGAATAATTTTTGGTGACACTTTCGCATTTCCAGGCTAGG
>VFSW01000534.1_pt1 | contig 56253 bp, 44 predicted proteins | sample 5358111 | NCBI WGS metagenome assembly VFSW01 (sample SAMN11554181, study PRJNA540505) | mine drainage metagenome | isolation source: sediment from site ElyBrook_90M | place: USA: Ely Copper Mine, Vershire, VT | collected 2017
TCCCCCATACTAACTAGGACCTACGTGAGTCAAGCACATAGCCCTCTTTGGGAAAATCCGCGGCGTCGTAGCGATGTCGGCCATCGTCATCAAATCCAAAGACACTTGACGGGAAACACCGTGGGGCAGATTGTCACATTCGCTGTATGATTACGACAAAGGCCGCGCTAACCCCGTCCTCCCAGGCATGCGCCGACCGAAATGCTACAAGCTCATTCCGGCGCCGGAGCAACTTGCGGCAAAGTTTCTCGCCGGGGTAAACGCCGCGGCCGGCAAGTTCTTCATCCGCGGGCTGGGCGAGCCCGCGGAGAGTCGGCGCTGCCGCGAGGCGCAGCATGCGCTCGTCGCGTTTATCGAGTCCCTCAAACGGCGCCGGAAGTTCGGCGACTTCCGCGGATGGCGCCGCAATTCGGAGGGCCTTCGCCAGCACGAGACGGACAGGACCGCCGCCGGATGATCGTAGCAACTTCAACCGTTTGGGACGTTCTTCTGTCCAGCGCGCCGTGTTCTCCAAGCGGGACGACTTCGCCGGCGTGCCTCAGGGCTTCCGCGGGTGTGCGGCCCCACGTCCCGGCGCCACGGTAAGCCAGCGCCGGGCAATACGCGCGCCAGCCATCGTCGTCCGGTTTCGCGGCTGCTTTCTCGAGCGGCGGGCGCTATTGGTCAAGGAACAGCTCGCGGGACACTTGAGAATCGCGCTCGCGCAAGGATGCCTCGCGCTTGCCCCGGCCCGCTATCCGCGCACTTCGATGCAGCTATTGCGGAAGGTGAGCCGGATGCGGCCCGAGGTCGGCTGCCCGAAGGCCGTGCCCGGATTGAAGGTCGTAAACAGAAGCGTGTTCTCGATGCTGCGCCGCAGGGCGTCCTTCGAGGCGCCGTCCTCGCTCACGATCGTGTAATCGACGATGCGCCCCGAGCCATCCACGGTGAGATCCACCACCGCTTCGCCCGAGCCGAAGCCGAGCGGCGCCATGCTGCGCACCGAAGCCTGCGTCGAAAGACCCGTCGGCACGTCCGGCGCCGTGGTCGCGCGCGCCAGGGTGAACGTCGGCAGCAGCATGCTGAACAGCAGCACGGCCGAACAAAGCCCGCCCGCGAACGGCACGGCCAGCGGGCGCATCTCGTTGCGGAACGCCAGGCCCTGGCGCGACAACCAGTCGCTCCAACGTCCCCCGGCGTTCGCCGCCCGCCGCGCAAGCGCCAGCTCACGCCCCGCCATCGAGCGCAGCTTCCACGTCAGCTCCGCCGGGGCCTGCGGCTTTGGCAAGCCTTGCATCGCGCGGCGGATCAGTTCGTGCTCCTCGAGGCGGCGGGCACACCGCGCGCACTCCCGCGCGTGCCGACGAACCGGCTCCCGGCCGCCAGGCTCCAGTGCTCCATCGAGCATCGCTCGCATTGCCGTTTTGCAGTCCATAAAGCCTAATCCACCGTCTTCGCGAGGCCCAGGCCGCGATGTCCCCACGCCGCGCGGACATCGGATTCGAACTCCGCCGCGAGAATCCTGCGCAGCGCCTCGCGGCCCCGAAGAATCCTCGATTTCACGGTGCCGAGCGACAGGTCCAGAATCGCCGCGATCTCCTCGTAGCTCAATTCCTCGATGTCGCGCAATACCACCGCCGCGCGAAAATTCGGGTTCACCTCGCCCAGCGCGCGCTCGACCTTGGCCCGCATCTCGTGCCCGGCGGCCAGATCGAACGGGCTCGGCCCCAGGGCGGTGAGCGCCGCATTCCGCCGGGCCTCGCCGTCGGCGCCCGAGCACAAGGCCTGCCGCTGGCGCCGCGTGAACCACCGGCGGTAGTTATACGCCTCGTTGACCGCGATGCGGTAAATCCAGGTCCGCAGGCTGCTGTGCTCGCGAAACGCTCCGATCTTGCGGAAGATCTTGAGAAATACCTCCTGCGTCACGTCGGCGGATTCGGCCGCGTCGCCGAGAAGCCGGAATACCAGGCCGTAGACCGGGTGCTGGTAACGCTCGATCAGCGTCTCGTAGGCCTGCTCCCGGCCCGAGCGCAGGCCCGCGATCAACGCCGTCTCGTCCACCGGCATCGCCGGCGCCGCGGCGCTCTCAAGCCCGTCAAATGTCAGCCCTGCTAAAGCTTCGGCCATGCGTGTCACTCTCTGGACATCCTCGAACGCCCAGGCCCCGCCTGTCAACATTTTAGACCCGCGCGGGGGCCGGAAAGTTCCCGCCCGAGGCGAACCGGCCGGCGCGCGCCCTCCCGGTCTGGCGCTCTCCAGCCCAAGAGGCCCGAAAATCATGGAAACAGGGGATAGCCGCCGATGAAATTGCGTTGTACCATGATACCTATGCGTCGAATTCTGTTTCTTTGTGGGCCTTTGTTCGCCGCCACTCTCGCGTTCGGGCAAAGCGACGATGTGCATCGCTACAATCTCACGGTGGGATTAGGTCCGGCGATTCCGACCGGAAACGCGACGAACTACCTCTCCGCCGCGCCCCTGTTCGGCATCGGCTTCGGCTATCGATTTAACAAGCTCTTCCAGGCCGACGCGGGCTTCCAGATGGCCTTCGGGGCCGCCAATAGCACCGTCGCGGTCCAGACCAACCAGGGTCCCGTGCAGGGCGGCGATCACGAATACATGATTCCGCTCGGCGGACGCATCTACATTCCGCTGCCGTTGAAGCGCGTCGAAATATCGGCGGGCGGCGGCGCGATGTACCTGCATTATGCGGAAACCGCGCCGTCGAACGGTTACTATTCGACCACCTGTTACACTTGCACCTCGCGCGGCGGCTGGGGCGGCTACGGCATGGTCGAAGCGAATTACTACCTCGACGAGGGTCATAACTTCCACGTCGGCACACAGTTGCAGTTCATCGCCGGCACCACCAGCGGACAGCCTGTCGGCAACGGCCCAGGGAACAAGACGACCGATCACTGGACCAACCTGCTGATCGAGTTCGGCTTCAGCTTCTAACGCGTCAAGTCCAGCGCGAGCGCGGCCGCGCCGAGCACGCCGCCATGGTAGCCGAGCGTCGAACAGGCGACGCGCACGCGGCGCGAGGCCGAGTCCGAAATCAGCCGCCCGAGTCCTTCCGCCACTTCATGCGCCAGCAGCGCGTTGTTCTGCGCCGGTCCTCCGGACAACACGATCGCCTGTGGATCGAGCAGGTCTACGAGCAGCGCGCAGGCCCGCGCGAGATGCCGCGCCGTTTCCTTGACCGCCGCCTCCGCCTTCGTGTGGCCCGCATTCGCCGCCGCCACCAGCGCCTCGCATGAGGCGAACTCTCCACCCGCGTAGCGCAGCATCGCCGCCGCGTTGGCGCATGTCTCAAGGCATCCGCGCTGGCCGCAGATGCACCGGGCGCCGCCGGCGTCGAGGCTTAGATGGCCGATCGCGTTGCCCGCGAAGTGCGCGCCGCGCCGCAGCGCTCCGCCGATGAAGCAGCCGCCGCCCACGCCGGTGCCGAGCGTAATGCAGACGAAGTCGCTCAGCCCGCGCCCCGCGCCGAAGCGCTTCTCGGCCAGCGCCAGCGCGTTGGCGTCGTTCTCGACGGCCACCGGCACGCCCAGCGCCTGACGAAGGGTTTCGCCGACCCGCGCTCCGGTCCACTCGCGCAGCGTATCGGTCGCATAGACCACCACACCCGTGTTCACGTCCACCCACCCCGCCGTCGCAATCCCCACGCCATCCACCGCGATGCCGCGCGCGGCCGCAACTTCCAGCGCGCGCGCCGCCACGCGGTGAAGATGATCGAGTAGGGCTTGTCTTCCCTCCGTGGCCGGCGTCGGAGCGGTGGCGGTCCACAGCAGCTCGCCCGCATCCGACACCAGGCCCGATTTCGTATTCGTGCCGCCCATGTCGATCGCCGCTACCGTGGCGCCGCGCCTCCTCGCGCGGACCTCGCGCTCGACGGCCTCGACGAAGCGCCGGGCGATATCGCGCGGCCGCGTAATGGCCGTGCCCACCACCACCGCATATGCGCCGGCGGCGATGGCGGCGCGGGCTTCCTCGGGCGATCCGATGCGCCCTTCGGCGATCACCGGCACACGGAGCCGCGCCGCGAGCCTCTCGACGAACAGCGGATCGAACGCGGTGACGTGCGCCGTGCCGTTCGTATAGCCGCGCAGCGTAGTAACGACCGCATCCGCGCCGGCCTCCCGCGCCGCCGCGGCTTCCTCTTCCGTCGCGATATCGGCGAGCGTCGCGACGCCGAGCTCCGCGCGAATCCGGCGCAACCGCTCCGCCGCGCCGCAGGCTTGCCCGCGTTCGGTGAAGTCCAGCGCCACCAGGTCCGCGCCCGCGTCCACCAACGCCCGCGCGGCCTCAAACGACGGCGTGATCAGGATGCGTCCGTCCGGCATGAGAGCCTTCTCGATGCCGATCAGCGGCAGCTTCGAGACGCGCCGCGTGGCCCGCACATCGTCGGCGCCGTTGACGCGCAGTCCGCCCGCGCCGGCCATCCCGGCGGCCTCGGCGAAGCGCGCGATCGCCCCGGGCTCGCGAAACGGATCGCCCGCTTCCGCCTGGCAGGAGACGATCAGCTTGCGTTCGAGGCTCGCCAGCGGCGTCATGGCGCGGGCCTTGCCGCCGCGGCGCACAGCACGATCGCCATCGCCAGCCACGCCAGGCCGCCCGCCATCGAGGCCACGGCCCGCCGCGCGGCCCCGCGCCATTCTCCCAGCCACACGCCCATCAGGTTCGCGGCTGCCAGCCCCGCCGCCAGGCTGAGCGGCCAGCCAACCGCCGGCCCAAGTTCTCCGAGCCTCGGCGCGGCGGCCCCGTATAGAAAAATGCTTCCGCCCCACAGCAGGCCCATCGACACCGCGCGCCCCCAGCTTGGCCCGCTGCCTGGCGCGATCAGCATCCCCGCGTTGCGCTTCGTTCCCATCAACCAGGCGCAGTAAGCAAGGCTCGGCAGCGAACCCGCGCCAAGCATCAGCAGCCAGATCCGGTTGGCCGCCGCGAAGGGACCGTCGCCGAGCCGCTCGCCCGCCGCGGCCAACGGAAGCGCGAGCGCGTAGCCGATGTTGAACACCGCCGACATGACGCCGGCCGCGATGGCCAGCAGGTAGGCCGTGGCCGTCGCGGCGCCCGCGCTCGAACGGTCGCGCAGCATGCCGGCCCGGCCGCACGACGCCACACCGGCGAGGAACGCCACGACGCCCGCGTACAGCCACAGCTCGCGCTCTCCGGCGCCGAGCGAGCGCCGCAGCGCCAGCGGCGCGAGCGACCCGAGCGCGGAGCTGATGCCGATCACCAGGCTGTTGGCGAGCGACACGCCGAGACGATCCACCGACAGTCCAAAGCAGATTGCGCCGAAGCCCCACAGGAATCCGAAGCCGGCCGCCGCCGCGGCCGCCCGGGGCGCGGCCCGCACCGCCGTCATCGCGCCGCCGCCCGCCGTCATCGCCGCGGGCATCGCCAGACAAGACGTCACGATGAACACCGCCCAGAGATGCTCCCAGCGCCAGCGCCGCTCGAGCTTCATCGGCGTTGTGAAGAGGCCGTTGGCGACGCCCGAAGCGAGTGCGAGCGCGAGGCCGGTGGAAGCGAGCGGGATTTCCAAACGATAGAGTAACGTTTCGCTCCGGCGAATTGATATCCTGCCTGTGGCCCCGGGCCGTTTCGATGATCGATCGCAGAGATTTCCTCCGCTTCGCCGGCGCGTCATTCGCCTCGCTGCGCGCGCTGGGCCAGGAGCGCGAGATGCGCGCGGACGTGATCGTCGTCGGCGGGGGCGTGGGAGGCGTGGCCGCCGCGCTCGCCGCCGCGCGCTCGGGCCGCACGGTCGTCCTGACGGAAGAAACCCGGTGGATCGGCGGCCAGCTCACCTCGCAGGCCGTTCCGCCCGACGAACATCCGTGGATAGAAATGTTTGGATGCACGCGAGCCTATCGCGACTACCGCGAGGCCGTCCGGCGCTACTACCGCGAAAATTTCCCGCTCACCGAAGCCGCCCGCGCCAACCCGTATCTCAACCCCGGCAACGGCTCCGTCTCGCGCCTCACGCACGACCCGCGCGTCTCGCTCGCCGTGCTCGAGGCGATGCTCGCGCCCTACGCCGCCAGCGGCCGCCTGCGCGTGCTGCTCGAACACCGCGCCGTGTCGGCGGACGCGCACGACGGCGTCATCCGCGCGGTCGAGGTCCGTTCGCGCGGCGGCGGCCCGTCGCGCGTCCTGCATGGCGATTATTTTCTCGACGCCACCGAGTGCGGCGATCTGCTGCCGCTGGCCGGCATCCCGTATTCGTTCGGCGCCGAGTCCTCGCGAGTCACCGGCGAGCCGCACGCGCCCGCCGAGGCCCGCCCCGGCGACGTGCAGGGCATCACGTATGTGTTCGCGATGGAGTTCCGCCCCGGCGAGGACCACACCATCGACCGCCCGCGCGACTACGCATTCTGGCGCGGCTACACGCCCGCCCTGCGCCCGGCCTGGCCCGGCAAGCTGCTGAGCTGGACCGCCGCCGAACCGCGCGATCTCAAACCGCGCACCCACTCCTTCGACCCGCTCGTCGAACAACACGGCGGCGACGGCGGCCTGTGGGTCTACCGCCGCATTCTCGATCCAGCGAACTTCACGCCCGGCTACTCGCCGGCCGGCATCACGCTGGTCAACTGGCCGCAGAACGATTATTGGCTCGCCCCGATCGCCGGCGCCGCCGAAGACGCCGCCGCGAAGGCCCGCGAGCAGGCGAAACAATTAAGCCTGTCATTGTTTTATTGGCTGCAGACCGAGGCGCCGCGCCCCGATGCGGGCGCCGGCTGGAAGGGACTGAAGCTGCGCCCCGACGTGACAGGCAGCGCCGACGGCCTCGCGCTCTATCCCTACATCCGCGAGTCGCGCCGTATCCTGGCCGCGTTCACCATCGTCGAACAGCACGTCGGAACCGAGGCCCGCGCCGCGCTTACCGGCAAGCCGCCGGACGAATTAATCGCCGAAACATTTCCGGACTCGGTTGGCGTCGGCAGCTACCGCCTCGATCTTCATCCCACCACCGGCGGCGAGAACTATCTCGACATTAGCAGCCTGCCGTTTCAAATCCCGTTCGGCGCTCTGATCCCGCGCGGCGGAGGCAACCTGCTCGCCGCCGCGAAGAACATCGGCGTGACGCACATCACGAACGGCTGCTACCGCCTGCATCCGGTCGAGTGGAACATCGGCGAAGCCGCGGGCATGGCCGCCGCCGAGGCGTTGCGCACGGGCCTCGCGCCCGCGGCCATTCGCGCTTCTCCGAAGGCTCTCGCCGCGTTTCAAAGGAACTTAGTGGCTGCCGGTTTTGAGCTCGCCTGGCCGCGCATCACGCCGCGATAACGCCGCCCGCTGCCGCGCCAGCGCCTCGTTGAAGTCGCGTTCCGCCCCGGCGAGGAACCGCTGGAACTCACCGGGGTCGATGAACGGATTCGGCGCCCCGGCCTTCATCCGCGACACCTTTTCCCGCATGTGGAAGAACTCCGTATGCGGCGCAAGGAAGATGTCGCACGGCAGCGTCTTCAGCAGGGCGAAGGAACGCTCATAATCGGCGGCAATGCCCGGATACGTTGTCCGGCCCACGAGCCTGTTGTCCGCCACCGAGATGCTGCAGAAAAACAGCACATGCAGCGTCCTGCCGCCCTCGGCGATCGGCATCGTCCACGTGGTGCATCCGGGGGTGTGGCCGGGAGTCAGGTGCGCGGTCATCGTCACGGCGCCCAGAATCACTCGCTCTCCATCGCGAATCAGATGGTCCACTTTCAGCGCCGGAAATGCCGTCCCGGCGCGCAGCAGGGCCGCGTCACCCTGACTCGCATAAAACATCGCGTCAGATTTTTGTTTCAGCGTCGCCAGGCCGCCCGCGTGATCGAAATGGGCGTGGGTGTTCAGCAGAATGCGAATGCCGCTGACGCGGAAGCCCAGTTTCGCGATGTTCGCTTCCACCTGACGCGCCATCTCCGGCAGTCCGGCATCCAGCAGAATGTCGCCCGCCTGCGTGTGGATCAGGTAGCACGCCAGGCCCGCCGAGCCGACGTAATAGATCGGCCCGGCGAGGTGGAACGGCGGAAACGGCTTGTTCCACGCGATGCGCCGCGCGCTCATCCGCTGTCCGAGCGCCGCGTCGAGCAGCACAGCCGCGACGGTGATCGCGAAAGGGATTCGACTCATTCTCTCTACCCTACGACAACCGCGCTTCGCGTTACATTGGTCGGAACGAAATGCGAACGAGGACGAAACGCAGAGCGCCCCAAGTCTGGACGCGGCGCCAGATGCTGGCCGCGTTGGCCTCCGCGCCCGCGTTCGCGCAAGGCGTGTCGTCGCGGGGCGTGAAGCCATTGCCGCGCGGCAAACCCTCCGGCATTCCCTTTCTCGCGCGCTTCACCGACGTCGCCGCCGAAGCCGGCCTCACGCATCCCGTGATTTACGGCCCCGCCGATCATAAGGACTTCATTCTCGAAACCGTCGGCTGCGGCCTCGCCTTCTTCGACTTCGATAATGACGGCTGGCTCGATCTGTTTGTGCTCAACGGCACGCGATTCTCGGGCGCGCCTCCGGGCGCGACAAACCGGCTGTATAAGAACAACCGCGACGGAACCTTCGCCGACGTCACCGAAAAGGCCGGCCTGCGGCGCACCGGCTGGGCCTCCGCCGTCACCGTCGGAGATTACAATAACGACGGTTTTGACGACCTTTTCGTCACTTATTGGGGCCAAAACGCGCTCTATCGCAACAACGGCGACGGCACCTTCACCGATGTCGCGCGCGAGGCCGGCCTCGCCGGCGAAACCGGCGTGTGGAACTCCGGGTGCTCGTTCGTCGACTACGACCGCGACGGCCATCTCGATCTCTTCGTAGCGCAATACGTCGAGTTCGATCCGAAAACCGCCATCCGCCCCGAGCAGGACCCCAACTGCAACTGGAAGGGCATCCCGGTCAACTGCGGCCCGCGCGGCCTGCGCCCCGGCCGCCAGCGCCTGTTTCACAACGACGGCCACGGCCGCTTTCGCGACGTCAGCGTGGCTTCGGGCATTTCCAAAACCCGCGGCGGATACGCGATGACGGTCGTCGCCGCCGACTTCGACAACGACGGCTGGCCCGACATCTACGTCGCCTGCGATTCGACCGCCAGCTACCTGTTCCGCAATCGCCACGACGGGACGTTCCAGGAAGAAGCGCTCGAGCGCGGCGCGGCGCTGAGCGAGGACGGCATGGAACAGGCCGGCATGGGTGTCGGCATCGGGGACTTCAACCTCGACGGCAATCTCGATCTGTTTAAGACCCACTTCGCCGACGACACGCCGGTGCTTTGGCGCAACGACGGCGCGGGCAACTTCGAAGACGTCACGGTCGCAAGCGGCCTCGGCGTCGAGACACGCTACATCGGCTGGGGCGCGGGCATCGTCGATCTCGACAATGACGGCTATCCGGACCTGTTCAACGTCACCGGCAACGTGTATCCGGAGATCGAAAAGAAGCTGCCCGAATACCCGCTCAAGACGCCGCGCCTGCTCTTCCACAATCTCGGCAACGGCAAGTTCGAGGAGATCATCGACGGCGCGGGCGCGGGCATCTCGGACGCGCATTGCAGCCGCGGCTGCGCGTTCGGCGACTTCGACAACGACGGCGATCTCGACATCGCCATCGTGAATCTCAACGAGCCGCCGTCGCTTTTGCGCAACGACCAGACCAACACGCGCCGCTGGCTGAAGGTGCTTCTGGAAGGCACGCGCTCGAACCGCGGCGCCATCGGCTCGCGTGTCACCGTCACTTACGCCGGCAAGCGGCAGGCGCAGGAGGTCGTCGCGCAGTCGAGCTTCTACTCGGCAAGCGACCGGCGGCTGCACTTCGGACTCGGCGACGCCGCAACGGCGGGCATCGAGGTGCGCTGGACCAACGGCGGCGTCGAGCGGTTCGCGAACGTCGCCGCCTGCCAGCTTGTCGTCATCCGCGAGGGCGCGGGCATCGTTCGCCGCGATGACTGGAAGCGGCGCTGAGCCATGCGTGGACGCTGGCTCGGGCGCGCGGCGTGGCTGGCGGCGGCGGCTCTCGCCTCGATGTATCTGGCGCTTGTTCCCGCGCGCCCGCAAGCGGCCGCTTCGCCGTACTTCGCCGATATCACCGCGCGCTCCCGCGTCAACTTCCTCCATCGCGCGAGCCCAACCAGCCACAAGTACCTGATCGAATCGATGAGCGGCGGCGCGGCCGTGTTCGATTACAACGGCGATGGTCTGCTCGATATTTTTCTGGTGAATGGCGCCGCGCTCAAGGACCCGATGCGCCCGGGCGACGCGCCGGACAAAACCGATCCGCGCTACTGGAACCGCCTGTACCGCAACAACGGCGACGGCGCCTTCACCGACGTCACGGTACAGGCGGGCCTGCGCGGCGCCGGCTACGCGATGGGCGCCGCCGCCGCCGACTACGACAACGACGGCCACACCGATCTGTACGTCACCGCCTGGAACGGCAACACGCTCTATCACAACAACGGCGACGGAACGTTCACCGACGTGACCGAAGCCTCCGGCACGCGCGGCGGCGGATGGTCGGCCGGCGCGATGTTCATCGACTACGATCGGGACGGCCTGCTCGATCTCGTCGTCTCGCGCTACCTCACCTGGGATTTCTCGCTCGATGTCTTCTGCGGAGAGCGCACGCCGGGCGGCCGCGCGTACTGCCATCCGGATCAGTTCCAGCCCATCTCGTCGCTGGTCTTTCACAACCTCGGCCACGGACGCTTCGCCGACGTCTCGGCCGCGATGGGCTTCGCCGGCCATCCCGGCAAAGCGCTCGGCCTCGCCATGAACGACTACGACCGCGACGGCTGGCCGGATGTCTTTCTCGCCAACGACTCGGTCCCCGAGCAGCTCTTCCATAACCGCGCGGGCCGCGGCTTCGACGAAGTGGCGTTCGATAAGGGCGCCGCGCTCGACTCCGACGGGCGAAGCTTCTCCGGCATGGGCGCCGACTTCGCGGACTACGACAACGACGGCTGGCCCGACCTGTTCGCCAACTCGCTCGCCATGCAGCGCTACGCGCTCTTTCACAACGTCCACGGCGCGTTCGACTACGTATCGGACTCCTCCGGCGTCGGCCGCGCGAGCATGGCCCACTCGGGCTGGGGCGCGAAGTTCATCGACTTCGACAACGACGGCTGGAAGGACCTCTTCGTCGCCCAGGGCCACGTCATGGACAACATCCAGCTCACGCGGCCCGAGCTGCGCTACCTCGAGCCGCCGCTGCTGCTGCGCAATCGCGGAGGCCGGTTCACCGACGTTTCGCAACTCGCCGGCCCGGCGTTCCGCAAGCCTATCGCGGCGCGCGGCGCGGCCTTCGGCGACCTCAACAACGACGGCTGGATCGACGTCGTGCTCAACTGCGACAACGAGCCGGCGGTCGTGCTCGAGAACCAGCGCGCCGGCGGCAACCACTGGCTGACCGTCGACACCATCGGCACGAAGAGCAATCGCGACGGCATCGGGACATGGATCCGGCTCGACACGCCCACGGGTCCCTCGCAGTACGCGATGGTCTCGACCGGGTCGAGCTATCTCTCGTCGAACGACAAGCGCGTCCACTTCGGCCTGGGGAGCAACCGAAGCGCCTCGCTCGAGCTGCACTGGCCGAGCGGCGCGGTGCAGCGCGTGTCGAACGTCGCCGCGGACCGCATCCTCACCGTCCGCGAGCCGTGAGGTTGCTCAGTGGCTTTTCGCGCGCATGCCGTCGAGGATCTCGAGCGCCTTAAGAATCTCGGCGTCGCCCGGCAGTTGAGCGAGCGCGCCGCGCAGGTCTCGTTCGCAGCCTTCGAAGCGCCCGGCCTGGCACTCGGTGAGCCCCAGGTTCTTCGCGAGCACCGGCGCCGACGAGCACGATCCGCAGACCTGAATCGCCTCGCGAAGCTGGGCGATCGCCTTGTCCCAGTCGCCCTTCCGAGCCGAGGCGATGGCGAAGTTACTCAACGCCTGCGCGCGCTCGACGTCGCCGCCGCGCGCCTGTAAGTTCTTCAGCCGCGCTTCGTACGCCTTCGCTTGTTGCGGGTCGCTCTGCGCGAGCGCGCGAGCCAGGCTATAGAGCGCCTGCGTCTGGTTCGGGTCGGCCTCAAGCGACTTGCTCCAGGCGGCCACCGCTTCCTTCTTCCGGCCTTCCGACTGCAAGACCTGGCCCAGCAGATACTGCGCGTCCGCGTTGCGCGGATCGAGCTTCACCGCGCGCTCGAACGCCGCCTGCGCCTCGGGAAAGCGCCGCAGCTCGCGGTTCGCGATGCCCAGACGGTAGAACGCGTCCCCCAGATTCGGGTCGAGCCGGCAGGCGCTTTCGAGCTCCGGCACGGCCTTCTCGTATTCGTGCCGGCCGCCGAGCAGACGCCCGAGATTGTAGTGCGGCGCGGCGTGGCCGGGGTCGAGCTTCACGGCCTCGGCGAACTCCTCGAGCGCGGCTTCGGCCTGGTCCCGGTCCGCCAGCGCGATGCCGAGGTTGAGATGCGCGTCGGCCGACCGGGGCTCGATCGCCGTCACGCGGCGGAACGTCTCGACGGCGCCCGGATCGTTCATGCGCCCCTCGACCATGCCGAGCGCGGTGAGCGCCTTGACATTGTTCGCGTCGGTGGTGAGCGCCGCGTCGAGCTGCCGCCGCGCCCCGGCGTAGTCGCCGCGGCCGGCCAGAATCAGCGCCAGGTTCACGCGCGCCTGCGCATAGTTCGGATTGTTCTCGACCGCCTGGCGGAACAACGCCTCGGCGCGCGCCGCGTCGCCCTTCTGGCCGAACAGCACGCCGAGATTGTTCTGGCACTCCGAGCACTGCGGATCGGTGGCGAGTGCGGCCTTGAACTGCGCCTCCGCCGCGGCGTTGTTCGACTCCGCCATGTAGAGATAGCCGAGCTGATTCCGCGCGGCGGAAAACTTCGCGTCGAGGGCGACGGCCTTTTCAAGCGATGCGATCTCGCCCGCGCGGTCGCCGAGGCGCTCCTCGGCGAGCGCCAGGTTGTAATACGTCTTTGCGTTCGAAGGGTCGAGCTTCAGCGCTTCCCGGTATCCGGCGATGGCCGCTTGCGCGTCGCCTTCGATCAGCGTCTGGTTCGCCTTGCTCGCCGTCGCGCTCGCGATGTTGTCCTCCCGCTCCTGTTTCTTGCTCCGCTCGAACTCGGCCAGCTCCTTTTGCGCGAGCGCGGGCTGGTTCAACTTGCGCAGCACGCCGGCCAGTTGGAACCGCGCCTCCTCGGAGCCCGGTTCGATCTCGCGCGCCAGTTCGAGATGCCGCCGCGCCTCGGCATAGTCGCCCAACCGCGCCAGCACGAAGCCATAGTTGTACTGCGATTGATACGAGCGCGGATTCCCGGCGACGGCCAGTTTCAAATCCCCGGCCGCCTTCGCGTAATCGCCCAAGCCGCGATAGACGAGCCCGCGAAGGGAATGCGCCTCGGCGTCCGAAGGATGACGAGCAAGCGCTTCGTTCAATACGGGCAGCGCGTCGTCCTGACGATCCAACCCAAGATACGCCTTGGCGAGGGACAGCCGCGCCGTATCGTTCGACGGATCGAGCCGGATCGCTTCCGTGAAATGCGCCGCCGCTTCCTCGTACCGCTTCTCGCGCGCATAGAGGGTGGCCAGGTTCGCCTGCGCCACCGCCGAGCCCGGCTGCCGCGCGACCGCGTCTTCGAGAACCTGGATCGCGTCCTTCGCCTGCCCGTTCGCGTAGAGCGCCTCGGCGAGCGACGCCCGATACCCCGCGTCGAGCGGCTCGATCGCCGCGGCCTGCCGCAGGTAACCCGCCGCGGCCGTGTAGCGCTTCTCGGCCGCCAGCGTCTCGCCCAACCGATCGAGAGCCAGCGCGGACTTCGCATCGAGCGCCACCGCGGCGCGCAACTGCGCCTCGGCGCCGGGCAGATCGCCCGTCTCGCGCAGCGCCATGCCCAGCGCCACACGGCCGGGAGCGAAATCGGGCGCCTGCTTCACCAGCGGCTCGAGCGCCGCGACGGCCTTGCGCGGCTGGCCGTCGTCGGATAGCGCCAGGCCGAGGTTGTACCGCGCCTCATGCGACGCCGGGTCGAGGCGCAGCGCGGACTCGAACGCCGCGATTGCGCATCGCTTCCGCCCGTGCTGCGCAAACCACGCGCCCAGGCTGCTCTCGGCCTTCGCCGCGTCCTTCGCCTCCTTGGGCAGGTGGAACCCGGCGGGCGGCGCGCAGGCGCTGGAAGGCTGGGCCAAAGCCCAGCCCCCCGGCCAGACGAACACCGCCGCGCAGAGAAATGTTAGCCGCGTACGCACCACTGACCGCAGGATCGCACAACCTCGCGAATCGTAAGCTCTCCGGTCAGAAGATGATCTTGGCCGCAAATTGGAGCGACCGCGCGGCGTTGGCCGTTCCTGTCACGACGCCGAAGTTAGGATCGAGGATGTTCCCGTTCGGATTTCCCAGGATCTTGGTGTTCGGTGTATTAAAACTCTCGAAACGGAACTCGAGAATTTTGTTCTCGAAGAACGTGAACTGCCGGAACAGCGACGAGTCGATGTCCCAGAAGGCCGATCCGCGCAGCGCGAAGCGGCCCAGGTTCCCGAAAGTGTAAATCGACGGTACGGCGAAAGCGGCCGTGTTGAAGTACTCCTTGGCCGTCGGATTCGAGAGCGTTGCGTTGCCCACGAGATTGGGCCGAAGGTAACCGGTGTCGCCGGTATTGGCGATATCGCCGGGCACGGACAGGTTGTACGGCACGCCCGAACGCGCCGTCGTAATCATGTTCACTTGCCATCCGCCGATGATGCTGTCGACGGCGCGGTTGCCGGAGGAGAACTCCTTGCCGTGGCCGAACGGCAGCTCGTAAGTGATGTTAACGCTAAGAAGCTGCGGCACGTCGAACCCGGCGACGCTGCGGTTGGCATTGAGATCGTAGGGATTCTGCACAGCCTGTCCCTCGACGCCGAACCAGCCATCGGAGCCGATATCGATCGCTTTCGACCACGTATAAGAAATCGAATACGTCAGGCCGTGCGAGAAACGCTTGGTCAGCAGGAACTGCAACGCGTCGTAATCGGCTCGCCCAATGCTCTGGTCGTAAAAGGACGGGTGAATATAGGGATACGGTTGCCGCAGCGACGGTGTCCCCGGCCCCGGCGTAAGCGCCACGTTGTTATAGCCGCCGACATCGGTGCGGCGGTCGCCCGAGCCGACGTAATCGACCGTCACGGTGGTGGTGTTGTTCAGCTCCTTCGCGATGCCGAAGTTCCACTGCATCGAGTAGGGGTTCTTGGCATACGGGTCCATGAACCACTGCACCTGGTTGAACGGGGTCGCGGCCGGGAACAAGCCCGCACCGGCGGCGAACGGATTCAGGCCGGTTACGCTGGGAAGCGGCGCGGCCGCCGTCGGCACGTTCAAGTTGTTTCCAAGCTGCTGGCCCAGATCCGGCCAGGAGCCTTCGTAATTCTGGGAAGCCTGATTCACGGCCGCCCAATTGTCGTAGAAAATGCCAAAACCGGCACGGATGACCGTGGTGTCCGTAAGCCGGTACGCCAGGCCCACGCGCGGCGCCCAGTTGTTGGTGGTGTCGTGGTATATCTTGCCGTTCGGCGAGGCGACCACGTTTGCCGGCAGCGCTCCGCTACCTGGGATGCAAGGCGCGTGGCCGCGCACCGAGCACGGCGGAGGCACCTGCTGAACAATGTAGGTGCCATTGTTGAGGTTTAGGGAGCCGGTCTCGATGCCGCCATTCTGGCCGACTGTCGAGGGCAGGCCGTAGGGCGGAATAAACGTACGGTCGTAACGGATGCCGAGGTTGACTGTCAGCCGCGAGCTGGCCTTCCAGGAATCCTGGAAGTAGTAGCCCATCACGCCGCCCCAGCGGGTGGTTTCATGCACGTTGCGGCGGCCGGCGCTGTCAGGGACGTCGAGCAGGAACGAAGCCATCGCGTTGCCGGGATACAGGGACGGCGCTCCCGGATTGTCGGTCTGTTGAAACGCGAAGCCAGTATTCGCGTTGGCGTACAGCGACTCGAACGTGCTGCTGTCGATCTCTCCGCCCCAGCGGAACGTGTGGTTGCCGACGACCTTCGACATGTTCGCCTTCCACTCGTGGATATTCGTCTCGTTGGGATTGAGCGAATTGCTGATGCCAGGGATGGGGTTCGAGAAGCCGCTGATGCCCATCGCCGGCAGAAGGCTGAAGCCGCCGATGAAATTGCCCGCGAAGTTGGGCGAAAATCCGAGTCCCGAGATCGCCGAGGACGAAATGCCGTTGTACACCGTCGAACTGTTCGTCTCCTGGTGCGTGCGGCCGTACTGGGCCTGCAGCACAAGCGTCGGACTGAACGTATGCACCCAACTCAGGCCGTAGTTCTGGGCCGGATTACTCGTCACGTGGTTGGTAAACACCGGCAACCCACCCGAACCTGACGTGTCGTAGTACAGGCCGCTGTAGCGGAACCATACCGAGTCCTTGTCGCCGAGCGTCTGGTCGACGCGCACGTCGAATTCGTTCTGCGTCTGAATATACGGCGTGTTGTCCTCGGCGTTATTGTTGCCGACGCCCGTGTTGAACAGCGCCGGCCGAATCTGCTTGGCGAAATTGACAAGCGGCTGGTCGATTAAGTTCGCCGGGATCTGATTGCCGGGGAACGGATCGCGGATGAAGCTTCCCGGATGGTTCGGGTCGGGCCGGGTGGTGAACGGATTGAAAGCCTGGGCTTCGCCCGTCAGGTTTCCGGCCAGCTCGGCGTCGGTGGGCAGATGAAGGAAGGTATTGGCGGCCTGCGAGAACCGGATGCCCTCGTAGGAGCCGAAGAAAAACGTCTTGTTCTTGCCATTGTAAAGCTTCGGCACGATCACCGGCCCGCCGAGCGAGCCGCCAAACTGGTTCTGCCGGAACGGCGTCACGTTGGTTTGGAACGGATTGCGGGCGTTCAGGTCCGAGTTGCGCAAGAACTCCCAGGCCGTGCCGTGCAGCTCATTAGTGCCCGAGAGCGTCGCCACGTTGATGACGCCGCCCGTGACGCCGCCGAACTCCGCCTCGTCGGCGTGCGAGTTCACCTTGAACTCCTGGATGGAATCGATGATCGGCGGCACCGCGTAAATGCTCGAAAACGCGCCCTGGTTGATCAGTCCGTCGGTCAGGAAGAAGTTGCTGCGGTTGGTCTGGCCGTTGATCGATGGGAACTCGAACTGTTGGCCCGAAAACACGTTGCCGAACCCACCTGAGTTCTGCGATACGTTCACCGGCGAAACGCCCGGCGTGAGCGACAGAAGCTGCGTGAAGTTGCGTCCGTTCAGCGGAAGATCGACCACCTGCTTCTCGCCGACCACGCTGCCCAATTCGGCCGTCGACGCCTGCACGAGTTCGCCCGCCGCTTCCACCGTCATGGTCTGCTGCAGCGAGCCGACCTTCATCGTCACGTCCCTGGTGGCCGTCTGGTTCACCTCGAGCGTCATCGCCGGCACTTCGGCGGTCTGAAACCCGTCCGCGCTGATGGACAGGCTATAGGGGCCGGGCGTCAAGCTCAGGATCAGGTAGTTGCCCGAGCCGTTGGTCTGGCCGGGGTGCTCCACGGCCGTGTCGGTGTTGCGCACCACGATCTTCGCGCCGGCGATCGGGCTGCCGGACGGGTCCCGAACCACGCCTGTAATCGACGCGGTGGAAAGCTGGGCTCGCGCCGTGACGGCGCCAAATGCCAACGCGATCGCTAAGGCGATCAGCGCGGTAGCGTTACCGAGGCCGTCCCCATGGCTCCTCTTCAACGAAGAAAGTGGAAGCATCTTGGTTCTCCTGAATCAGACGAAGTTTAAGCTAATATATTTCAGTTACGGCGTTCTGTCAAGCGCTTGTTTCAAAAAAAGTGAAGGATTGTTTTCGTTACCGGCTCATGCTATAAGTGCATTTGAGCGCTCATGAGTGATCAGGTCCTCCAGGCCGGAACGGGTTTACTGGTCAAGGACAACCTCGCCGCCCGCCTCCGCGAAGCCATCATGGACGGCCGCCTCGCCCCCGGCCAGCGCGTCGTCGAAGGCGTCTGGGCGCGCGAGTTCGGCGCCGCGCAAGCCTCGGTCCGTGAAGCGATTAACCTGCTAATCTCGCTAGGCTTTCTGGTCAAGGACTCGGGCCGCAGCGCGCGCGTCGTGAACTATGGAGAGGCCGACGTGGCCCATGTCTACCAGGTGCGCGGCGCCATCGAGGGGCTGGCCGCGCAACTCGCCTCCGCCTCGCGCGCCCCGCTCGACGGGATGGATCAAGCGCTCAGCGGCATGGAGGAGGCGGCGCGGCGCGGCGACATGCACGCGCTGATCGAAGCCGATCTCCGTTTTCACACCGCGCTGGGCGAAGCCTCGGGCAACCCGGTGCTCGTCGAAATCGTCGCTCGGCTGCTTACGCCGCTGTTCGCCTTCACCCTGCTCCGCGTCACCAAGAGCGGCCAGGGTCCCAAGGCCTGGGAAGCCGACATCGTTCGCCACCGGCGCATCGTCGAGGTGATCCGCGACGGCAACCCGGCGCTGGCCGGGAAATGACGCAATGGTTATCGTTTCACGCCCGGCGCGCTCCCGGCGCCGGAGAGGGCTTAAGTGAAACGGTGTCGCGCGACGATTCCCTTACCTTCGCGCACCACAATCCACTGATTGGCATCGACGCCGCGGTATGTTTCGCTCCCACCCTGGGGCCAGCGAATGTTTACGTCCGCCTTCGTTTCATGACCCAGGCCGAAGTGTACGCGGAAGTCGCCCTGCGAAATGTGATAACCGCCGCTGCGCACTTCATCGATCTGCTTCCTGCCTCCAGCGGTCACGGTGACTCGCGCCCCGACGGCGTCGCGCCCGGTCGCTGTCACGGCCCGAATCAGCAGAGAATTCCCGCGCGGCCCGAAGTTCTTCAGCAGCGACGGCGGCTCAAACAGATTCACGACCACGATCTCCATGGAACCGTCATTGTCGAAGTCCGCAACGGCGATACCTCGGGAGGAGTGCTTCGCGGCGATCCCAGGCCCACCCGTGGCGGACATGTCGTAGAATTGCCCGTCGCCGCGGTTCCAGAACAACTGCCGGGGCTGCTTGAACTCCTCTCCAATGTGGTACTGCTCGATGAACGGATAAACGTGGCCGTCAGCCACGAAGAGATCCTCCCGGCCGTCGTTGTCGAAGTCGAGGAAGGCCGCGCCCCATTTCACGTACTGCGTGTGGACCGCCAGACCCGCCCGGCTCGTCACATCCGCGAAGGCGCCGTCGCCGAGGTTCCGGTAGAGCGTGTTCGTATCGCTCGAAAAGTTGGTTTTGAAAATGTCGAGATATCCGTCCCCGTCATAGTCCGCGGCCGTGGCGCCCATTCCGGCCTGTTCCCTGCCGTCTTCATTCACGGCCAACCCACTGAGCAGTCCGGTCTCCTCAAAAGTCCCGTTTCGCTTGTTATGGAAGTAGAGACTTGGCGTCGAATCGCAGGTCACGAAGAAGTCGGGCCATCCGTCATTGTCGAAATCTCCGGTCAGCACGGTAAAGCCATAATACTCGCGCGGTGTGGCCACGCCGGCCTGTTTTGTCACGTCGGTGAAGTGACCGTGCCCGTCGTTGTGATAGAGGGTCATCATCTCGCCCTTGAGCCCCCGCGGCCCACATGGGACGGGGATGCCTTTCCAGTTGCATCCGCTGCTGGAACGCGGCCGGGGCGTCTCCTGCGCATTGAAGTCGATGTAGTTGGCCACAACCAGATCCAGATAGCCGTCGCGGTCGTAGTCGATGAAGGCGCAGCCGGTGCTCCAGCGCGATTCTGGCCTATATAGGCCCCGCTCGCGCGCTTCATCGCGGAATGTCCCATTGCCCCGATTGTGGAGCAGGACATTGTGGCCCCACTGGCCGATGAACAGATCGACGTATCCGTCGTTGTCCACGTCGCCGGCACACACGCCCTGCCCCCATCCGGTGTGACCGATGCCGGCTTTCTGGGTGACGTCCTCGAAGCGAAGCCCGCCGAGATTGTGATAGAGGTGTGGCGTAAGCGGAGTTGGGCTCGGTTTCAGCCGGTCCCCCTGCACCAGGAAGATGTCCGGCAGGCCGTCGTTGTCGTAATCGAGCACGGCCACCCCGGTACCCGTGTTCTCGACCACGTACGTCTGATCGAGATCGCCGGAGACCACAACGGCATTGAGTCCGGCCTGCGAGGCGACATCGCGAAAATCCACGACCGGGGCCTTCATGCCGGGCGGAAGCGGGAGAACCGGTTGATCGCTGGCGCCAGACGATACCATCTGCGGCAGGGCCTTCCGCGCCACCAACAGACCGAGGCAGAACAGCATTCCCATGCTTGCGCCAGCCACGAGACCGGCGCGCCGCCATCTTCGCCCCATTACTGCGCCCTTGCGGGGGATAAGGAGGCGGCGCGATTCAGCCGGGCATGTTCAATCAGCCTCAGGGCGCGTTCGATCTCGGGATCGCGGGGCAGGAAGGTCCGTGCGAACCGAAGCTCCTTCTCACCGGCATCCAGATCGCCCGCCTGGCAATCCATCAGGCCGAGTTTCTTGTGCAGGTCCGCCTTCGCGCCGCATTCGCCGCACGCCTTGATGGCTTCTTTTAGTTGCTGGATCGCTTCGGGCCACTGATGCGCCTGCATGGACGCCACGGCGTCATTTGCCAGAGTCTCCGCCTGGTCGACTATTCGTCTTTGTCTCTGCACGGTGGCAAACCGGCTCATGAAACGGTTCGCTTCCGCCGCGTCGACGCGCCGCAGGGCGCGCGAGAGGCTCCACAGCGCCTGGGTGTAATCCGGATCTATCGCGATCGCTTCCTTCCACGCCGCAACCGCCTGCTGTGTCTGCGAGACGTGTTCGAGACTTTGGCCGAGCAGATACCACGCTTCCTTGTTGCGAGGCTGAAGCTTCACCACCGTTTGTAACAAAGCGATGGCCCCTTTGTCGTCGCCGGCGTGCTGCTCCAGCACGGCCAGAAAGTAGTGAGGCTCCGGCATCCGAGGGGCAAGCCGGCAGGCCGTCTCGAAGTCCGGCTGGGCCTCCGCGTTCTGTCCAAGATCGAACAGAACCCGGCCATGGTTGAAGTGGGCGACAGCGGACTGCGGGGCGAGTTGTACCGCCTTTGCGGTTTCCGACAGGGCGTCGGGCAAATCGTAAATATCGGCCAAAGCGATGGCAAGATCGAGGTGTGCGCCAGCCGAACCCGGCGCAAGCGCGACAACCTTTCTTAGCAGCTCGACGCCCTCTTCGCTTTTGCCCAGACGCGCCTTCACCTTGCCAGCGGCCGAAAGAACGCGCAGATCCCCGGGCGCCAGTTTGAGGGCTTTGTCCAGGGGGCCTTCCGCATCGGTGAACTTCTGCTGCTGGGCGAGCACGAGGCCGAGGTTCAGGTACCCTTGCGTATAGTTCGGATCGTCTTCAATAGCCTGCCGGAATATCTTCTCGGCACGGGCATCGTCGCCTTTCAAGGCGAAAACCATGCCGAGATTGCCCTCCGAGGAAATCAATTGCGGGTCGATTGCAATGGCCTCTTCGAGCCACGTCTGCGCCGAGTCGAGTTTTCCCGCCGAGAGATCGAGCAGACCCAGCTCTCCCCGGGCAACGGCCATTTTCGGATCCATTGCCGCAGCCTTTTCAAGCGCTTTTCGCTCGCCAGCCAGGTCGTTCGCGGCGGCAAGGGCCAACGCCAGATTATATTCCGTGCGCGCGTTGTCCGGTTCGATCTCGAGCATCTGGCGGTACACTTCCACCGCGCGCGCGGGCTGACGGGATGTCAGGAACTCATTTGCCTCGTTGCCCTTTGCAGCCAACTGGTTCACCTTGAATTCTTCGGATTTGCTCTGTTTGAACTTGTCGGCGATCTCTCGCGCCCGGGTGTCTTCTCCCAGGGTGCGCAGCACGCCAGCCAATTGGAACTGTGCCGACGAATCCGATGGTCTAAGCGCAATGGCTTTTTCGAGATGCGCCTTGGCCTGTTTTGGCTTTTGATTGCGTGCGAGCACGAACCCGAGTTGATACTGCGCCTCGAAGTCATCGGGGTTCCCCGACACCGCACGCTCGAGTTCCACCTGCGCCTTTTCATACTCTCCCAACCCTTTGTAGACCGCGCCGAGTAGAACATGGCCCTCGGGATCGGCCGGTTTCCGGCCAACGTACTCCTGCGCCGGAGCGAGCGCGTCTTGAAACGCCGAGACGGTTGCCAGCGCCTTGACTCGCGCCAGCAACGCCACTGTGTCCTGTGGATCCAAGCGGGTCACTTCTGTGTACTCGTCCGCGGCCTCCCGAAACCGCAATTCATTCGCGTATATGTTGCCGAGAGTGAAGTGCGCCGCCTTCATGCCGGGATGCTGACGGGTCAGCCCCAACAATATGCGGATAGCTTCTTGCGCTCCGGCGTTTTTGGCGCCGAGCACGCCTTCGGCCTCCTTCACGCCGGCATCCTCGTAGGTCGTCGCGCCCAGAGAAAGTTGCATATCCGGGGAGTCCGGCTGAATCGCGAGTGCCTCTTTCCAATAGCCGATCGCGGAGTCATACCGGTGCTCAGATGCCAGGATCTGAGCCAGATGATCCAGCGCAGGAACCGATTTCGGATCGATCCTGAGCGCTTTCCGAAACTCCGCTTCGGCTTCGCCGGTTTTGCCCATATCCGACAGGGACAACCCAAGCGAATCGTGCGCCAGCACCATGTCGGGCTTGATCTTCACCGCAAGCCTAAACTGCTCGGCCGCCGCTGGAAACTGCTTCAGGCGGACGTAGGCCACCCCGAGGTCATAATGGGCTTCGACAGACCCAGGCTCGATTCGAACCGCCTCCTCGAAGGCGGAAACGGCGCATTTCATATTGGCCTGCCCGCCAAACCAGGCGCCAGCCGCGTCGTACACCCTGGCGGACGGCTCGTCACGGATTGCCTTCACCACCTCGGCTGGTGGCTTGCACGCCTCCGGCAATTGCTCCCCGCCGGCCAGCGATGGAATAAGGAGCAGGATGAGCGAAAGCGGAAGCCGGCAGCACCGGAGCGCCACTTCCATGACACCAGTATAGGCGGGCACTTTCCCTGACGTCATCGATAGCTTATTCGCCCTCCGCGCGCTTTGCCGATTCCTCGACTGTAACGATCCGGTCGGCGGGTACGTTCTGGAGAACCTGCCGGATACCGGAGGGCCATCGAACCGCGATCTCCCTCACAACACCGGAATCGGCCAGTCCGAAGTGAACTCTGGGGTCGCTGGATGCGGCGTATCCCGTGCTTGTCGTTACCTCGTCGTACTGTTTGCGGCCGTCGCCGGTGGTTATTCGGATCTGCGCGCCGATCCCCATCCGGTTGCTCTTTGTGCCGACAAGTCTCAGAAGGATCCAGTGGTTGTGGTTTTCCGATACATTGCGAAGCACGCGGGCGGGCCGGCCCAGGGCGGTGATGACCAGATCGACGCGGCCATCGTTGTCCAGGTCCCCGTAGGCGAGCCCGCGGTTAGGCGCGGCTCTCGTAAGATCCGGGCCGGCCTCCGCGCTCACATCTTCAAACTGCGCTCTGCCCGCGTTCCGGAAAACCGAGTTCGGCTCCGCGTAATGAAAATGCCGGGAGATCGAGTCAATGTTGTCCATGACATTGCCACGGGCGACGAACAGGTCCTTCCAGCCGTCATTGTCGAGATCGGCGATCCCATTCGACCAGCCGGACATCTCCCTCGTTATCTGCGCGATTCGACTCGGCTGGCTGGCGTTGACGAAAAGCCCCGCTCCGCGATTCAGGAACAGCGGGAAGGTCTCATTCTCGATCGCGGTGTGCCAGATATCGGGCAAACCGTCGTTGTTGACGTCACGGAAGTCCGCCCCCATGCCGGCCAGAGCGTTGCCATCTTCGTTGTAGGCGACGCCTGCCTGGAAGGCAACTTCCTCGAACCTCTTCCCACCCAGGTTGTGGAACAGGAGGTTCGGGCTGTTGTCGTTCGCAACGAACACATCCATGAACCCGTCGCCGTCATAGTCGGCGAAAGCGACCCCCATCCCCTTCCCCTTCACGGAGGCGATTCCCGTCTCATCGGAAACATCGGTGAAGGTCCCGTCTCCGTTGTTGCGGTAGAGGGTATTCGAGAGCGGCGCAAAACTGTTGGGATGGCAATAGCCCCGGCCGTTCAGGCCCATGCATGACGGCTCATGAGCGGGATCCCACCAGCAGTAGTTCGAGACAAAGAGGTCGAGCAGTCCGTCGTTGTTATAGTCGAACCAGCCGGCGGAGATCGACCACATCTTCCTGCCGCGTAACAATCCCCCGCTCACGCCGGCCCGCGCGGTGACATCGGTAAACGTGCCGTCGCCATTGTTGTGGAAGAGTTCGTTCCCATTGACGTTGGCGACGTAGAGGTCGGGCCTTCCGTCGTTGTCGTAATCGCCCACGGCCACACCCATGCCGTAGCCCGTTCCGGCCACACCGGCCCGCGCGGTCACGTCCGTGAAGGTTCGATTGCCGTTGTTATGGAACAGGCGGTTGAAATATTTGGGGCCGCTCTTGACGAGCGAAGGCATCCCGGCGCCGTTGACCAGATAAATATCGAGCAGCCCGTCGCCGTCGTAATCGAACAGCGCGACGCCAGCCGGCATCGTTTCCGGCTGGTGCTTCTCCGGCGTAGGGCAGTTCTCGGTGACGAAGCGAACGCCTGCCGGCTCGGCAATGTCACGAAAGCGGATGGAAGAAGACGGCGGAGCGAAGGCGCGCAGCGCCAGCACACCCACGGTGATCGGGCCGGCGATCAGCAGCCATCGCGGTCCCCAGGTCACCGGTTATCCTTTGACGATTCCCGGACGGTGAGAATTCGGTCGACGCCGGGATGGTCGATCTTCTGGACGATCCCGCTGGGCCACGCGATCTCGAGTGATCGGACCGAGTTGTCCCCGCCCAACCCGAAGTGGACGCGCTTGTCGCTGGAGGAGAAGTAACTGCCGCCGGTGGTGACGGTGGCATACTGACTTGCTCCGGACCCGCTCACCACATGGAGGCGGGCCCCGATCCCGTCGCGATTACTCAGTGTGCCAATCGTGTCGATGGTCAGCCAATGGTTGGACCCACCCTGATTGCGCAGAATCATCGGCTTTCCATCGAGGCAACTTACGACGGCGTCGATCTGCCCATCGTTGTCGAGGTCGCCGAAGGCCGCGCCGCGGGCGGTCTGCAGGGTCCGGAACGGGGCTCCGCTTTGCGCGGACACATCCTCGAAGCGGCCCTGAACGCTGCGAAGAAGCAGGAGCGGCTCCAGATAATGCACGTTGCCCTGGAAGAATTCGATGTTGTCCATGACGTGCGATTGCGCGACAAACAGGTCTTTCCAGCCGTCGTTGTCGTAATCAATCAGGCCTGTGCCCCAGCCGGAGTGGGGCATGGTGAGACGGGCGACGCCGGTGATTCCGGAGACGTACTGAAAGGCTCCCCTCACATTGTGAAAGAGAGCGTATTTCTGATTGGCCAGGTCGCCGATGAAGACGTCCGGCCATCCGTCGTTGTCGTAATCCTCGAACGCCACGCCCATACCCGAGAACGCGTGGCCGTCCTCGTCGTAGGCGAGGCCCGCCTGCATGCCAACCTCGGAGAACGTTCCATCGCGATTGTTGCGGAACAGTTGCTCGGCGATCGCGTCGTTGGCCACCAGGATGTCCGGCCACCCGTCGCCATCGTAATCGTTGAAGGCGCAACCCAACCCCCGCCCCGGTGCGGAGGCGATCCCGGATTTCGCGCTCACGTCCGTGAACGTGCCGTCTCCATTATTGTGATAGAGAAGGTAAGTGACGGACTTGAAGATGTCCGGGTGACAATACGCACGCTGCCCGCGCTCCGGCGCGCCGCAGGGCGGGTTCCTCGAAAAATCCCAGTCCAGATAGCGCGCGACGAAGAGGTCGAGACGGCCGTCGCGATCATAGTCGACAAATAGCGCGCTTGAGGACCAGCCCCCCGCGGCCACGCCGGCCCTTGCAGTCACGTCGGTAAAGGTGCCATCGCCGTTATTGTGATAGAGGATGTTGTGGCCGAAGTTGGTCACGTACAGGTCTGGGTAGCCGTCGTTATCGTAGTCGGCCACGGCAACGCCCATGCCGTAGGAGTGACCGCGCAAGCCGGCCTTTTCGGTGACGTCGGTGAAAGTGCCATCTCCGTTGTTGTGGTACAGGCGGTTCCAGTATGTCGGGTTCGACTTATCGGGCGCCGCACCGGGCGGCATGGGGCTCTGCAGGGCTGCTCCGTTGACAAAAAACAGATCCTGGCGGCCGTCTTGGTCGTAATCCAGCACGGCGACGCCACCGGGCATCGTTTCGATGAGGTACTTCTGCGGCGTCCGGGACGAACGAAGGCGGAACGCGATGCCAGATTTCGCCGTGACATCCTGGAACATCGGAAGGTGGGTCCCCGGATCGGCGACCGCGCCGTAAAGCGCCAGTAGCGCAGGGGAGCACAGCCATGGAACTACCCACCGGCGCCGGGCCGGTCGAAGCCTGGATCGCGGACGCTTCATACGCCATCCAACAGCATATCCCGGCGTCCAGGACGAAACAGCGACAGCGCCGCGCCTCGATGACGCGGCGCTGGCATGAGCGCATCACATCTTTCTACCACTCGGCGATGGGATCAGAAATAGAATTTCAGACCCATCTGCAACTGCCTGGGCAGGGTCGCCGGAGCCGCTCCGGTGATGACGCCCGGGTTTGGATTATCGATGTTGGCGTTAGGAACGCCGAAAACGACGTTGTTAAAGACGTTATATGCCTCCGCCCGGAACTCGAAGTATCTGTTTTCCGTGACGTGAAACTGCCGGAACAGTGAAAGATCGACTTCACTCCCGAACTGCGAGGTTAAAGCGTTCGGCTTTTGGGTCCCGTACGTGTACGGAGCCGGATTGGCGAAGGCCGCGACGTTAAACCAATGCTGCACGCTGCCTCCTCCCGCGGACGGATTACCAACCTGATTCGACCATTCGTTGTTGTAACCGCCATTGTTCAGAATGGCGGTGCTCGAGTAGACCGTGTATGGCAGGCCGGAGTGGAGGCTGACGATTCCGTTCAGCGACCATCCGCCCGCCACGACGCTGACCAGCCGATTGCCACTGCCGATAGATTTCCCGAACGGCGAATTGAGCGTGAACGCGGCCTCGAAGTTGTTGGTCTGGTTGGTATCGGATATCTGGACATCGGCCGTGCGATTGTAGACGTTCTGTATATTGCAGCGGGCTCCGATGCCGCAGCCGTCGTCGATCGCGCTGGACAGCGTATAGGAAAGCTGGAAGGAGAGATCGGAGCTGGCTTGTTTGTTCAGCGACACCTGCAGCGCATTGTAGCGGCTGTTACCTACGCTCTGGTCGAACCATTGGGGCAGCATATAGGGGAACGGCTGGCGTGCCGCAACCGGACCGGGTCCGGGAACCGCCACGTTTTGCACAGGACCCCAGTCCAGACGCCGGCCGACCGAACCGACATAGTTCACATCCAAAACGGTGTTGTTAGCCACTTCGTCCTGGACGCCAAAATTCCACTGGTCCATGTAGGGCGTCTTAAAGTTGGGGTCGACCATCCACTGGCTCACCTCGGAGAAGGTGGAGACGGGATACACGAGCCCGCCACCGCCCCCGAGACCCAATGGATTTGTCATGTTCGCGGTCACTTGATTCTGGTTCAACGATGGGTTGTTGATGGTAGCTACCGCCGGCCAGTTTCCGCCGAAATTCTGCGCCAGTTGTACCGTTCCGCCCCACATATCGTAGAACCGGCCATAGCCCGCGCGCGCAACCATTTTGTCCGTGATCCGGTAAGCCAGACCCAGCCTTCCGGACCAGTCACCGAAATCGTTGTTGAGAATCGCGTGATTCGAGCCCGCCACGCTGACATGCGGGGGAAGCCCGGTGTTTGGATCGGGGTATACAGAGACTGTATCCCCGGACCTGGGAGTTCCGGCGTAGATCCCGTTGGGCATGCAGGGCGCCCCGACGCTAGCCGAGCAATTCGGCGGAGCAGCCGTCAGAACGTACTGTCCGGTCACCGGAATGGCATCGCCCGTGTATAGATCCTTGCCGGCGCCGTAAATCGGCCACAGCCTTAAGTCATAGCGCAAGCCCAAATTTACCGTCAGCCGGCTGGTTACCTTCCACTGGTCCTGGATATAGGCGCCATCCATCCAGCCGCCATTCGCCACCTCATTCACGTTACGCAGAGACGCGCCGCTCGGAACTCCGAGCAGGAAAGAGGCCCACGCATTGCCGCCGACGCCCTGCGCACCACCCAGACCCGCCGTTTGGGCCTGAGCGAAAGAGATGGTGTCGTAACCGATCGGTGAGTGGAAATCGTTGGTTTCAACGTCGCCGCCGATTTTGAGGGTGTGCTTGCCGATGATCTTCGTGAAGTTCCCGCCGTACTGCCATACATCGGCCAGGCTTGTGCCTTGTAAGGCGGAATTGGGCCATGAGAGATAACCAGTGATGGAATTGATCATCGGCGCGTATTGTTTGCCGTTCAGGGTTTCGAACGTGGGATTCATGCCGAGGCCGTTCAATTTGCTCAGGAACGACGCGTCCATACCCGGCACCGAGGCAACTTCGTTGTCGAAACCATAATTCCGCCCGAAATACACCTCCAGGACCGCCGTTGGCCCGAAGGTATGTGTCTCATGGATCGTGAAGTTATGCCCGTAGATGTCGTCATTGTTAGCGCCGATGACGCCGTTGGGAACCAGGAGCGACTCCTCGTACTGGCTGTAGCGGAACATGACCTGGTCGGAGTTTCCGAAATACTGATCGGCGCGAATCTCGCCGGTGTCGTTTGTCGTAACGCTCCGCTCCGGGAGATAGATATTGTTCCCGTTGAGGAGCGTTCCGGCCTGGGGCACGAGGCCTTGATATAGCTGCGAAACGGGGCTGATCAGGCTGCTGGGGATGACGTTTCCAGCAAATGGGGCCCGCGAGTAACTATTCGTGGCGGCATTGTACGTGGTGCTGTAGGGGTTGTAAATCGTGGCTCCCACCCCGCTGAAATCGCCGCTGCGCATCGCCGCTGTCGGTCCGAGCGTGCCGCCTTCGTTCGAGACGTTCTCGCGAAAGCCTTCGTACGCGGCGTAGAAGAAGGTCCGATTTTTGCCATTGTAGACTTTGGGAATCGAGATAGGGCCGCCGATCGCGCCGCCGAACTGGTTCTGCCGAAGCGGCGGGAGTGCGGCGTTAAAGAACCCGCGAGCGTCCATCGCGGAATTGCGAAGGAACTCCCAAAGCGTTCCGTGGTATTGGTTCGTGCCCGATTTGCTGACCACGGTGACGATTCCGCCCATCACGCCGCCGTATTCGGCCAGGTCGCTGTGGTCCTGGGCCTTGAATTCCTGAATGTCATCGACGATCGGCGCAAAGTTGTACGTCGTCAGAAAGGTGTTCTGGTCGTTAATGCCGTCGAGAAGGAAGGTATTACTGCGGACCCGCGCTCCGTCTATGGACGGAAACGAGGCAACGCCAACGGCCGAACCGACGAAGCCGCCTCCACCGGAACCCGCCCCCGTGCCGCTCTGGTCACGATTGACGTTAGCCACACCAGGCGTGATGGTCAGCAACTGCGTGAAATTCCGTCCGTTCAGGGGAAGATCGTTTACCTGCTGCGTGGAAACCACCACACCAAGTTCGGAAGTGGAGGCCTCCACGCCGGCTGCGGTGGCCGAGACCGTCACACTCTGCTGCTCTTGCCCAACCTTGAGATGGAAGTCAAACGTGGCTGTCTGGTTGACCTGCAGCGTTACCTGGGACTGCGTTACCGGCGAAAACCCGTGCGCGACGGCCCGCATCGTGTAGGCGCCCGGGGTCACATTGAGGAAAAGGTAGTTTCCGTCAACGTTGGTCGTGGTGGTTCTCAGCACTCCGGTGTTCACATTTCTGAGTTCTACGCTCGCGCCGGGAACGGCGGCGCCGGTCGGGTCCGAGGCAACGCCGTTGACGGTTGCCGATGCCTCCTGGGCCAGGGCGACCGGCGATGTCAAGGCCCCGAGGCCGAAAAGGATCACAAGCGCCGTGAAGTAGCAGCACTTCGACCCGTGTCCGTTGGCTAACGATGCCATAATGGCTCCTTACGTGGATCTCCTTGACAAACACCCTGCCCAGGCGACACGTCAGACGAACACGCAACCTTCGTGGCCACAATCTGCCTTGAAGCTGAGCGGAACCTCTTGACCCCGGTCCAATGGACCCCCGGCCCAAGTGCCGGTGACGTTACCGTTAATTTTTAATAACATTGTACTAGTGCTGTCCACCCCTGTCAAGCGCTTGTTTCAAAAAAAGTGAAGGATTGTTTTCGTTACCGGCTCATGCTATAAGTGCATTTGAGCGCTCATGAGTGATCAGGTCCTCCAGGCCGGAACGGGTTTACTGGTCAAGGACAACCTCGCCGCCCGCCTCCGCGAAGCCATCATGGACGGCCGCCTCGCCCCCGGCCAGCGCGTCGTCGAAGGCGTCTGGGCGCGCGAGTTCGGCGCCGCGCAAGCCTCGGTCCGTGAAGCGATTAACCTGCTAATCTCGCTAGGCTTTCTGGTCAAGGACTCGGGCCGCAGCGCGCGCGTCGTGAACTATGGAGAGGCCGACGTGGCCCATGTCTACCAGGTGCGCGGCGCCATCGAGGGGCTGGCCGCGCAACTCGCCTCCGCCTCGCGCGCCCCGCTCGACGGGATGGATCAAGCGCTCAGCGGCATGGAGGAGGCGGCGCGGCGCGGCGACATGCACGCGCTGATCGAAGCCGATCTCCGTTTTCACACCGCGCTGGGCGAAGCCTCGGGCAACCCGGTGCTCGTCGAAATCGTCGCTCGGCTGCTTACGCCGCTGTTCGCCTTCACCCTGCTCCGCGTCACCAAGAGCGGCCAGGGTCCCAAGGCCTGGGAAGCCGACATCGTTCGCCACCGGCGCATCGTCGAGGTGATCCGCGACGGCAACCCGGCGCTGGCCCGCCAGTACACGCAGCACAGCGTCAACCGCTTTGTGGCCGCGGCCTACGCGGTGTGGAGCAACGAAACGGGCGCCGTGGAAGCCCATATCGGCAGCCCGCGGGACGAGGCGGACCAGCCCGGGGAGCCGTCCGATGGCGCGTGAAACCCTGCGCGTCGCCCTCATTCGCGGGGCCATGTACGACCGCCTGTACCGTTCGCTCGCCCGCTTCGAGCGCGAATCGCGGGTCCGCGTGCGCATCGCGTTCGGCGCGCCGCATCCCGAGCTGAATGCGCACTACCAGACTCTCGACTCCGCGCCCTACGACCTGCTGAGCACTCACACCAAGTACGCGCCGTCGCAGCTCCGCCTGCTCGCCCCGCTCGACGAACACTCGAGCGCGCTCGCCCTCGACGGCTTCTCGTCGCCGCTGCTCGAGCTCGCCCGCGTCGATGGACGCTTGTACGGGCTGCCGCGCTCGATCGACTTCAAGCTGCTGCACTACCGCACCGATCTGGTCGAATCCGCGCCCGAAACCTGGGACGAGCTTCGCCGCATCGCTTCCGGTCTCACACGCGGCGGCTTCGACGGATTTGTCTTCCCCGGCCGCGATTCGGGTCTCTTCGGCGCGTTCTACGAGCTGGCCGAGATGGCCGGCGCGAAGCTCTTCCCGCCCTGCGGCGCGCCCGAGATCGGCCATCCCGGCGTCCGCTGGGCGCTCGAGACGCTGCGCGATCTGTACCGGACGGCCGCGCCCCAGGCGATCGTCGCGTGGCATTACGACGAAGTTCATCGATGCTTTTTAGAGGGTCACGCAGCGATGGTCTGCGACTGGCCGGCCTATTACGCGAGCTACCGCCGCGGCCGCGCATCGAAAGTGAAGCGGCGCTTCTGGCTGGCCCGCATGCCCGCCGGAGGCAGCGGGCGGCGCAAGGCATACGCGGGATGCCACACGTTCGCGCTTACGCCCGCCGGCGCGCGCAAGCCCGCCGCCATCGAGCTGCTGCGCTTTCTCACCGCGCCGGAACAGCAGGCCGTGGAAGCCGCGCAGGGCGCAATCCCGTCGCGAACCGTCTCGCGCGCTCGGGCCGCCTCCGACGCCGGACCCGCCGAGGCCCAACGCTCGAGTCTCATCGAGACCGTGCTCGCCGCGGATCTGCTCGTGCCGCCCGCGCTCGCCTACTATCCCGAGATCGAAGAGATTCTCTGGCGCAACGTGCAGGCGGCCATGACCGGCGAAACGGCCATCGGCGCCGCGCTCGGCCTGATCGAGCGACGCATCGCCGCCGTCGTTCGGCGTCATCGCGGGGCGCGGCCCGCGGGAGCCGCTTGAAAGAATAACCATGCGGCTTGCGGCAAAAGCGATCTTCCTTACCGGCGCGGCGAATGGCATCGGCCTCGCCTGCGCCATCGCCTACGCGCGCGAAGGCGCCTCGGTGGCCGTCGCCGACATCGACCGAACGCGCGCCGAGCAAGCCGCGCACGCGATCGGGGCGCCCTCGATCGCGCTCGCCTGCGACGTCTCGCAGGGGGAAAGCGTCGAGCGCGCCGCCGCCCTCGCGCTGGATCACTTCGGCCGCATCGACACCGTGCATAACAACGCCGGCATCCCCGGCCCGTCCAAGCCTCTCGACGAAACGAGCGACGAGGAGTGGGACACGCTGATGGCGGTCAATCTCAAGAGCGTCTTTCACACCACGCGCGCATTCCTGCCCGCGCTCCGCCGCGGCCGCGGCTCGATCCTCAACACCGCCAGCATGGTTGGACTCATCGGCCAATCGCGCCACGCCGCCTACACCGCGACCAAGGGCGCCATGATCGCGCTCACCAAATCCATGGCGCTCGACTACGCGGCGGATGGCATTCGCGTCAACGCCATCTGCCCGGCCGCCGTCATGACGCCGATGCTCGAGCGCTGGTGCGACGATCAACCCGACCCGGTGGCGACGCGCGCCATGCTCAGCCGCATCCACGCGCTCGGCTACTGCCCGCCGGGCGACGAGATCGCCGGCCCGGCCGTGTTTCTTCTCTCGGACGACGCGCGCTTTGTCACCGGCTGCATTCTGCCGGTGAGCGGCGGAGCGGAGTTAGGCTACCGCGTATGACGAGCGTCGTCATCCGGCAAGCCTGCGCGCTCGACCGGCGCTTCCCGCTGCCCCGCGGCGCCGGCACCGACGCCGTGCATCGCATCACGGAATACGCGTTCGCTACGACGCGCCTCGTCACGGACGGCGGCCCGCGCGGCACGGGCATCGCGCTCACTCTCGGCCGCGGCAACGCCGTCGTCTGCGAATGCATCCGCCTGCTCGCGCTTCCGCTGGTAGGCCGCGAGATCGAGGAACTCATGGCAAGCTTCGGCGCGTTCAGCCGCGCGCTCGCCGACGACGCGGAGCTGCGCTGGCTCGGGCCGCACAAGGGCGCCGTGCATCTCGCGCTTGCATCGATCGCGAACGCCTGTTTCGATCTCTGGGCCAAGGCGCGCGGCGTCCCGCTGTGGAAGCTGCTGCTCGATCTGAGCCCGCGCGAGCTCGTCGCGACGATGGACCTCAGCTATCTCGAGGACGAACTGGCCGCGGCGGACGCCATCCGCATCGTCGAAGACCACCGGGCCACGCGCGCCGCGCGCGAAGGCGTGCTTGCGGGCGGCTATCCCGGCTACGACACCAGCGCCGGATGGTTCGACTACGAGGATTCCGAGATCCGCGCCGCGGCGCTTCTTTCGCGCGAGCGCGGATTTCGCGCCGTCAAGCTGAAGGTCGGCTCGGCGGACCGCCAGCGCGACCTGCGCCGCGCCGCGCTGCTGCGGGAAATCCTGGGCGACGCGGGCGTGCTGATGCTCGACGCCAACCAGCAGTGGACCGCGCCGGAAGCCGAGCGCATGTGCGAAGCGCTGCGCGGCGTGAACCCGTACTGGATCGAAGAACCAACCCACCCCGACGATATCGAGGCCCATGCGCGCCTTGCCGCGCGCCTCGCGCCGCTGCGCATCGCCCTCGGCGAACACGTGCCGAACCGCGTGATGTTCAAGAATTTTCTGCGCCGTTCCGCGATGCATTTCGTCCAGGCCGATTGCACGCGCCTGGCCGGCGTGCCGGAGTTCCTTGCCGTCAGCCTGCTCGCGCGCAAGCACAATCGCCCTGTCGTTCCGCACGTCGGCGACATGGGGCAGATCCATCAGCACCTCGTGCTCTTCAACCACATCGCGCTCGGCCACGAGGCTCTGCTGCTCGAATACATCCCGCACCTGCGCGGCTATTTCGTACACCCGGCGCGCGTCGAGGACGGCGCTTACCGCACGCCCGCCGAGCCTGGCTGCTCGTCGGATCTCCTGGAGGTTACGCAATGACGAAAATCGATCGAAGGGATTTGCTCAAGTCGTTCTGCGCCGCGGCGGCGCTTGGCGCGGCCCCGGCGCGCGCCGACGACGCGAGTCGCACCGCGTGGTTCGAAGCCGCGCGCTTCGGCATGTTCATTCACTGGGGGCCTTACTCGCTCGCCAGCGTCGAAGCCTCGTGGCCGATCATGCGGCCTACCCCCGGCGGCATTACCGAAGCCGAATACCGCGCGCTGCCCGCGCGCTTCAATCCAACGAAGTTCGATCCCGTGGCCTGGGTGCGCCTGGCGCGCGCCGCCGGCCAGCGGTACATCGTCTTCACCACCAAGCATCACGACGGCTTCTGCATGTTCGACTCGCGCTACACGACGTACAAGATCACCAACACGCCCTATGGCAAGGACATCGTCGCCCAACTTGCCGAGGCCTGCCATCGCGAGGGCATGCCCATCGGCTTCTACTACTCGCCGCCCGACATGAACCATCCCGCGTATCGCGACACGTCGAAGCCGGCGAGCGAGAACTGGAACGGCCAGCCCGAGCGGCCCGAGTGGCCGCTCTATCTCGACTACATGGAGCTGCAGCTCACCGAGCTGCTCACGCGCTACGGCCCGGTTGCGCTCATCTGGTTCGACGGGCTGCGGGAGCAATCGAAGTACGACGGCCGCCGCTTCCTGAAGCTGATTCACGAGCTGCAGCCCGCCGCGCTGGTGAACAACCGCATCGGCGTGCCCGGCGACTACGAAACGCCGGAACAATTCATCCCCAAAATGATTCCTACGCGCGGCGTGCGCATCTCGGGAACCAACCCCGCGGACGCGGCCGCGCTTTCGGGCGGCGTCCCGCGCGCCGAGGATTTCCGTCTTTGGGAGACGTGCATGACCATCAACGGCACGTGGGCGTATAACAAGAACGACCCGCGCTTCAAAACTTCGGCCAGCCTCATTCGCGATCTGGTCGAAGCGGCGAGCCGCGGCGGCAACTTCCTTCTGAACGCCGGCCCCGAGCCCGACGGAACCATTCAACCCGAGTTTCAAGAGCGCCTGCTCGCGATCGGCACATGGCTCGGCCGCAATGGCGATGCGATCTACGGCACGGAATACGGTCCGCTGCAGGACCTCAAATTCGCGCGCACCACGGCGAAGAATCGCGACGTGTTTCTCCATGTCTTCGATTGGCCCGGCGCGGCCGCCGTTCTGCCCGCCGAGCACTTGCCCGAGCTGCGCACCGTCGAGTTCCTCGATAGCGGCAAGCCCATCGAGTTCACGCGCGACGAGCGCCAGCTTACGCTGAAGCTTCCCGCGGAGGCGCCCGCCGCGGCCGTGACGGTGATCGCTCTGCGTGGCGCATGACCTTCGAAGAGTTCACCGAGAAAGGAGATCCACGATGAACCGGCGGCAATTTCATTCGACTCTCGGCGGCGCCGCGGCGCTTGCCTTCTCGGCCAGGCGCGCCCGCGCGCAACAGGCCGCACCGGACGGCGCGTACCGCGCGGACTGGGACTCGCTCAACCACCACCACGTGCCCGATTGGTATGCAAACGCGAAGCTCGGCATCTTCATTCACTGGGGGCTCTACTCGGTGCCCGCGTGGGCGCCGCCGACCGGAGAGCTCGGCAAGATCGACTGGAGCACGTGGTTCATCCGCAACCCTTACGCCGAGTGGTATCTCAACTCGCTGCGCATCCCCGGCTCACCCACCAACGAGCACCACATCAAGACATACGGCGCGAACTTCGACTATTATCGGTTCTCCGAGGCGTTCAACGAAGGAACCGCGCAATGGAATCCCGACGATTGGGCGAAGCTGTTCCGCACGACCGGCGCTCGTTATGTCGTGCTCACCACCAAGCACCACGACGGCTTCCGCCTGTGGCCGAGCGCCGTGGCGAATCCGATGCGCGCGAGTTCTTCGATCACCGCGCGGCGCGACATCGCCGGCGACCTGACTTCCGCCGTGCGCGCCAACGGCATGAAGATGGGCCTTTATTACTCGGGCGGCCTCGACTGGACCTTCACCAAGGACCCCATCCGCAGCCGGGCCGACCTGATGGCGCGCATTCCGCAGACCGCCGAGTACGCGCGGTACGCCGACGCGCACTGGACGGAGCTGACCGACCGCTACCAGCCGGCCGTGATGTGGAACGACATCGGCTATCCGAAGCTCGGCCGCGTGCCCGAGTTGTTCGCGCACTACTACAATACGGTGCCGGAAGGCGTCATAAACAACCGTTTCAGCGTCGATTTCGCCGACTTTACGACGCCCGAGTACGCCAAATACGACAAGATCACCGAGAAGAAATGGGAGTCCTGCCGCGGCCTCGGCTTCAGCTTCGGCTACAATCGCGTCGAGGGCCCGGAGCAGGTCATCGCGCCGGACAAGCTGGTCGAGTTGCTGGTCGACATCGTAAGCAAGAACGGAAATCTGCTTTTAAACGTCGGCCCGAAGCACGATGGAACGATCTCCGGGATCCAGCTCGACCGGCTGCACAAGCTCGGCGCGTGGCTCGAGGTCAACGGCGAAGGCGTCTTCGATACGACGACGTGGGTGCGGGCCGAAGCTTCCGAGGCCGGCGCGCCGCGCGTCCGCTTCACGCGCAAGGGCGCGAGCGTCTACGCGTTCCTTCTCGACCGTCCGTCGTCGAACGCCTTCACGATCCCCGATGTACTGGCGCAGCCGGGCATGACGGTGCGTGTGCTGGGCGCTTCGTCGGACTGCGAGTGGAAACAGAACGGACGCAACGTCGAGGCGGCGTCGCGAGAGCCGCTGGCAGGCGCGTACGCGCTTGGCGTTCGCATGAGTCCGGCGCCCTGGCAGATCGTGCAGTCGTAGCGGAGGCGGCGTGAAGATGTTTCGCGCGCCGCTCGCGGCGGCGTTGTTCTGTGCGGTGTCGCGCGCGGCGCCCGAGGCCGCATACGTGGGCTCGCGCGTCTGCGCGGCGTGCCACGCGCCGGTCTACGCGAAGTTCGCGCGCACCGCCATGGGCCGTTCGGTGACCGAGGTCTCCGCCGATGCGTTTCCGCTGCCGGAGTCGATTCACAGCGAAGCGCTGCACCGCGACTTTCGCGTCTACGCGCGCGACGGCGCGGTGTACGAATCCGAGAGCGGAACCGAGGCGGGCAAGCAGGAGTTCATGACCGAGGCGAAACTCGAGTATGCGGTAGGCTCGGGCGCTAACGGCGTCACGTTCCTGGTGCGCCGCGACGACTATCTTTTCGAAGCGCCTGTGTCGTGGTACTCGAAAGCGGGCGCGTGGCGTCTGTCGCCCGGCTACGAGCAGGACGACGAGGGCTTCAGCCGCCCGGCGTACGCAAGCTGCATGGTGTGCCATGCGGGCCGCGCGCGCCCGGTCGCGGGCCAGGACGGGCGCTATATGACTCCGCCGTTCGCCGAAGCGGCGATCGGCTGCGAGAACTGCCACGGCCCGGGCTCGATTCACGTGCGCGAAGCCCAACGCGGGGCCGTCGCCGCGGCCCGGAGCGCCATTGTGAACCCGGCCCGCCTTCCGCCGCGCCTGGCCGAGAACATCTGCATGCTGTGCCACCAGGGCGGCGGCGCGCGCGTGCTGCTGCCCGGCCGCGAGTACGCGGACATCCGCGCCGGCGCGCCGCTGGTTCGCACGGTCGCGCTGGCGCGGCTCGCCTCGGACAGCGGCGGGGTGCTGCTCGAACATCACGCGGGGATGGAGGCCAGCCGATGCTTCCGCGCGAGCCGCGGGAAACTCAGCTGCCTGAGCTGTCACGACCCGCACCAGGAGCCCGCGCCCGCCGAGGCCGCCGCGTACTTTCGCGCCTGCTGCCTTGCCTGCCACAGCGAGACAAGCTGCCGTCTGCCGCTCGCCACACGGCGCCATACCGCGCCCCCGGACGACTGCGCGGGCTGTCACATGCCGAAGCGCCCGGCGGCGCTGATTTCCCACTCCGCGCTCACCGATCACCGCATCCCGGCCCGTCCGGACGAGGCCATCGAACTGCCCCCGGCCCGTCCCAGCCCCGAGGGTCTGCCGGGCGTCGAGTTACTCGATGCGTACCCCGGCGAGCCCGAGCTTCCCCTGCGTACCCGGCTTGAGTTATGCGGCGAGCTGATGACCGGCTCCGTCGAGCTGCAGGCCCGTTACCTGAACTTACTCGACCAGGCCGCGCGGGAGTTGCCGCGCGACCCGCTGGTGCTGGCGGCGCTCGGCCGCAAGGCGCTGGCAAGCGGCCAGCCCGACGCGATTCCGCTGCTTGAAACATCGCTGCGCCGCGGAGGCGCGCCCCGCCAGTCCACTTACATCGACTTAGCCGACGCTTACACGCGCGCGGCACAGAGCCCGGCGGTCGTCCCGGTGCTCGAACGCGCCCAGCAGGATTTCCCTTACTCGAAGCCGATTCGCAAGCGCCTGATTCTCGCCTACATTCAAACCAAGAACTACGCCGCCGCGCGTACGGCGCTGGTCTCCTATGTCAGCGATTTTCCGGAGGATAGTTTCATGCGGGGCCTGTTGAGGCAGGTCAATCCGCAGTAAGATCTTGGCCATGCGGAGCCGCCCGGTTCTTCTCTTCGTCGTGTGCGCGGCCATGCTCGCCGCGCAAACGCTCGACACCGGCGGCCTTGAACCCTCCGCGGCCGGCCCGCCCGAGTTTCGCGCCGAAAGCGCGGCCGAGCGGGGCGACTTCACCGCGATCTCCGGCGAGCGCGATCCGAAGCGCCGCCGCGCGCTGGCCATGGCGTTCATCACGCGCTACTCGCGCTCCTGGCTGCTCGCGAGCGTGTATCAGTTGGCCGCCGCCGCGAGTCTCGAGATCGAAGACTATCCGGACGCCCTCACCCAGGGCCGGCGCTCGCTGCGTCTTCTGCCCGAGAACCCGGCCCTGCTCATCGCCCTGGCCAACGTCGAAGCCGGAACCCATCACGCGGAGCAAGCCCGCCGCGACGCCGGGGACGCGCTGTTGTGGCTCTCCGTGCTCGCTCCGCCCGCCGGGATGAAGGCCGCGGAGTGGAACGCGACCCGCGCCACGCTCGAACAAGGCGCGCGCCTCATCCTTTCGCGCACCGGCGGTTCTCCGCCCGCCCCGGCGACGCCCGATGGAGGCAAGCTCACTTTCGCCGGCTCGGAGTCCTGCCGGCCCTGCCATCAGTCCATCTACGACGCGTGGCGCAAGACGGGCATGGCGCGCATGCTCAGCCCGCTCGGCGAAGTTCCGGTGCTCGCCGATTTCTCCACGCCGCACGAATACCGCGACGCGAACGACCACGTCGCCGCCCGCTTCGGCGGCGGCGCCCGGCCGTACTTCGAGTTCGATCGCGGAGCGGGCGGCTGGAAGCGATACCCGGTCACATACACGATCGGCTCGAAGTGGCAGCAGGCCTACGCGACGGAACTCCCCGACGGGCGCATCTTCGTGTTTCCCATCCAGTTCAACAAGGCGCACGGCACGTGGGTCGATTACTGGGAGACGATCGATCGGCCCTCGAGCGAGCGCGCGCAAATCGCCCTGTTCCCCCAGCTTTCGCCCGCCTTCAGCTACCAACGTAACTGCGCCGTGTGCCATACCAGCCAGCTTCGCCTCGCGAAACTCGACGACGCGACGCTCGAGCGGGCTCTGTTCCGCGAGCCCGGCGTCGACTGCGAGATGTGCCACGGCCCGTCAGCCGAACATGCGGCCGCGATGCGCGCGGGGCGTCCCGAGGCGGGCGTTGCGAACGCTCCGCCGTTCCGCTTCTCGCGGCTCGATGCGCGCGAAGCCACGCTCATCTGCGGCCAGTGCCACCGGCAGTCCGCCGTCCGCGTGCTCGGCCGCGGCGGCGAGATGAACTTCACTCGAGAGGCTCCGTACTTCCGCCGCCTGTCCGGCCAGCCGCCCGGCGAGATGGGCAGCCGCGCCATTTATCGCGACGGCCGCTTTCGCGAGACCACCTATATCGGCGAAGCTTTCATGCGCTCGGCGTGTTTCCTCCGCGGCGGCGCGCAGTGCGCAAGCTGTCACGATCCGCATCCGGGCGACGCGGAGTCGAATCCCGCCTCGCTCAAGTTCCGCGCCGAGCCGGATCGCATGTGCCTCCAATGTCACGCGCAAATCGCCCGCAACCCCGCCGCGCACACGCATCACGCCGCCGCGTCGGCCGCGAGCCGCTGCACGGCCTGCCACATGCCGCCGATCATGGACGGACTGATGGCGCCCGCCGCCTCGCACCAGATCGACGACATCCCTTCGATCGAGATGACCGCCCGCTTCGGCCCGCGCGACAGCCCGAACGCCTGCCTCATCTGCCACGCGGACAAGGATCTCGCCTGGCTGGCCGGCGAGCTGGGGCGCTGGCAACGCTGAGCCGCGCGCCATCTACAATCGGGGTATGGCAAGACTGGCGCTGGTTTATGGATTGCGAATGCTTCCGGCGGGCGAAATCGCGAGTGTCGGCAGCGCTGGGATCGAACTCATGAACGGCCACAAGGCGCACGTCGCCATGCACCTGATCGAGGGCGAGGACGAGCACGAGATCCGCCAGCAGCTTGCGCAGTCGATCGACGCATTCTTCGAGTTCTTCCCGGAAGTCTGATGAGGATTTCACGCCGGAGCTGGCTGGCGCTCGCGGGCGCTTCGATGCTCGATCCGCGGGCGCAGGGCGTGGCTTCGCGCGGCGTGAAGCCGATGCCGCGCGGCAAGCCCTCGGGCATTCCGTTTCTGGCGCGGTTCACCGACATCGCGCCGCAGGCCGGTTTGAAGATGCCGGTTATCTACGGCGGCATCGACCGCAAGGACTACATCGTCGAAACCATCGGCTGCGGCTGCGCGTTCTTCGACTACGACAACGACGGCTGGCTGGACGCTTTCGTATTGAGCGGCACGCGCACCGGCGCGGCGCCCGCCGACGCGACGAATCGCCTGTATAAGAACAACCGCGATGGCACGTTCACCGACGTCACGGACCACGCCGGGCTGCGCCGCACCGGATGGGCCTCGGCCGTCTGCGTTGGCGATTACAACAACGACGGCTACGACGATCTGTTCGTCACTTACTGGGGCCAGAACGCGCTCTACCGCAACAACGGCGACGGCACGTTCACCGATGTTACTCGCGAGGCCGGCCTTCTTTCGCACGACGCCCACTCGCGCTGGGGCGCCGGCTGCTCGTTCGTCGATTACGACCGCGACGGCCATCTCGACCTCTTCGTATCCAACTACGTCCAGTTCGAGTTCGCCGACGCGCCCAAGCCCGGCGAGAACCTCAACTGCACCTGGAAGGGCGTGCCCGTCAACTGCGGTCCGCGCGGCCTGCCCATGGGCCATCACTCGCTGTATCGCAACAACGGCGACGGCACGTTCGCCGACGTCAGCGAGAAGGCCGGCGTGTCGCGCAAGATCAAAAGCTACGGCATGACCGTTGTCGCCGCCGACTTCGACAACGACGGCTGGCCCGACATCTACGTCGCGTGCGACTCGACGCCCAGCCTGCTGTTCATGAATAACCATGACGGCACGTTCCGCGAGGAGGGCCTGATCCGCGGCGTGGCGCTGAATGAAGACGGCATGGAGCAGGCCGGCATGGGCCTCGGCATCGGCGACATCAATCTGGACGGCAACTTGGACGTGTTCAAGACTCACTTCGCCGACGACACCAACATCGTCTACGCGAACGACGGCAAGGGTAACTTCGAGGATCTTACTAACAGCTCCGGCCTCGGCGTCGAGACGCGGTACATCGGCTGGGGCGCGGGCGTCGAGGACCTTGACAACGACGGCAAGCCCGACCTGTTCTTCGTTACCGGCAACGTCTACCCCGAAGTCGAAAAGCAGTTACCGACATACCCGTTCAAGACGCCCCGCATCGTCTTTCATAACTTAGGCAAGGAAAAGTTCGAGGAGCTGATCGACGAAGCCGGCCCCGGCGTCGCCGCGCGCCACGCCAGCCGCGGCGCCGCTTTCGGAGACTTCGACAATGACGGCGACGTCGACGTGCTGATCGTGAACCTTAACGAGCCGCCGTCGCTGCTGCGCAACGACGTTACCGGCAACGGCCACTGGGTGAAAGTGAAGCTTCGCGGGGCCGTCAGTAACCGCAGCGCGATCGGCGGGCGCGTGACGGCCCATTATGCGGGCAAGCTGCAAGCGCGCGAGGTGCTCAGCCAGAGCAGCTTCTACTCGGCGAGCGACTTCCGCCTCCACTTCGGCCTCGGCCCGGCAACCGCGGTAGATCTCGAAGTCCGCTGGCCCACCGGCAAGAAGGAAATGTTCCGCGGCGTCCCCATCGACCGGCTGCTCACCATCGTCGAAGGCAAGGGCATCGTCAAACAGACCTGGTAAGCGCCGCGGCCCCCTATGCGCGCCCGAGGCTCGCTTCAAAATAGTAGTAGACACGCTACGGCCTCTTGTGGTAGTAGTAGACTATCTACGGCATTTATGGCCAGGCATGAACCATACCGGAACCGGATCGAGCTTCTGCAGGGGACCCTGGACCTGCTCATTCTGCAGACCTTGCAGTGGGGCCCGCGGCACGGCCACGGGATCGCGCAGGCGATCCGCGCCAACTCGGAGGAGCTGCTGCAAGTGGAAACCGGCTCGCTCTACCCGGCGCTTCACCGCCTCGAGAGGCAAGGCTGGCTGTCGCCGGAATGGAAGGTTTCCGAGAACAACCAGCGCGCGAAGTATTACCGGCTCACGCGAGCCGGAAAGAAACAGTTACTTGCCGAGCGGTCGAAATGGGGCCTGCTCGTCAAGGCGATCGCCGGCGTCATGAAACCGGCTCAGTGAGGGCGGCCATGCTGTACCAGCGTCTTCGATTCACGATTCGCGGCCTTCTCCGCCGCAAACAAGCGGAGCGCGAACTGGAAGAGGAACTCCAAGCCCATCTCGCGATGGCCGAACGGGAAGGTCTCGAGCGGGGAGAAACAATTCCCGACGCTCGCCGTAGCGCCCGGCGCGAACTGGGCAACGAGCTGCTGATCAAGGAAACCACGCGCGACATGTGGGGATGGGATTTCCCTGGCCGGCTGGCGCGGAACCTGCGGTACGTGTCGCGCCAGATACGGCGCAGCCCGGTGTTCGCAACCACCGCCATACTTACGCTGGCGCTGGGGATTGGAAGCACGACGGCGATGTTCTCCATCGTGAACGGAGTCCTTCTCGCGCCCCTGCGCTTTCGCGACCCCAGCCGTCTGTATCTCGCCCGCACGCTGCCTCCGAAGCGCTCCAAGCTGACCGGAGAATTCCCGGTAAACGCCCGCCACTTTCATGAGTGGCGAACGCATTGCCGGTCCTGCGCGGATGTCTCGCTCGTCCGATACGACGAAGTAACTCTGACCGGAGCGGGAGATCCCGTCGTGCTGCCGGCTTACACGGTTTCGTATAACTTTTTCCGGACGCTTGGCGTTCAACCTTCGCTCGGCCGCGACTTCCGCCGCGAGGAGGAACTTCCCGGCCGCTTCGGCGAAGTAATCCTCACGGACGCGCTTTGGCGAAGCCGTTTCGGAGCCGATCCGGCCATCGCAGGCCGCACGGTTCGGATCGACGGCGAATTTTGGACCGTGATCGGCGTTATGCCGCCGGAGTTACGGCTTCCGAAGGGCGACGAATGGGGGCAATTCTTCGGGCCGGAACAAGCGCCGCTGATATTCCGGCCGCTCGGAATTGACGTGTCGCAAGTGCGGCCGGCCGGCAATCTGAACTATACCGCGGTCGTCCGGCTCAAACCGGGCGTGAGCCGGAGACGGGCCATGGCCGAGCTGAACGCTCTGCTCGAGGACTTCACGCGAACTTACAAACTCGAAACCACAACCACGTTGATCGCCCTGACGCAGCAGGTGATCCGGCGGGCGCGCTCTCCGTTGTGGCTGCTGCTGGGCGCGGTGGGCGCGGTGCTGCTGATCGCGTGCGCGAACGTCGGCAACCTGATGCTGGTGCGGACCACCGGCCGCTATCGCGAAGCCGGCATCCGCATGGCGGTGGGCGCCAGCCGCGCGCATCTTTTTGGACTGGTGATCGAGGAGGCGCTGGTGCTGGTCTCTATCGGCGGCGTCATCGGCCTTGCGCTGGCGGCCGTCGCACTGAAGTGGCTGGCGGTGCTGGCGCCAGTCAGCCTGCCGCGCATGGCGGAAGTTCAAATCGATTGGCGCGTTCTGTGTTTCACCGCGCTCGCCACCGGGTTTTCCGCCCTCGCATGCGGACTGGTCCCCGCCTGGCGCCTGTCCCGCGCCGCGCCGCTCGCTTCTCTCAAGGCCGGTTCGGGCGGCTCGACCGAATCGCCCGCGGGCACGCGTCTTCGCGAACTGCTGGTCGGCGTCGAGGTCGCCCTCAGCACCGTGCTTCTCATCGCCGGCGGCCTGCTCATGCTGAGCTTCGTCCGTCTTATGCGCGTGGACAAAGGCTTCGATGAAGTGGCGCATATCGTTACACAGGACGTCTCGTTTCTCAATCCGAAATACCGCGACGAAGTACGGGCGCGTTTCCTGGAAGACATCTTGCGCAAGCTGGCCCGCGTCCCCGGCGTCGAAGCCGCCGCCGCCATCAACCAGCTTCCGGTGATCGGAGAGGACTGGGTCGGCGAGCTCCAGGATCCCGGCCAGCCCCCGCATCCGGTCGAGAACGCGGCGCTGGCGGACTTCCGGTTCGTGTCTCCGGATTACTGGCGGGCGATGGGGATACCTCTCATGCGGGGGCGCTTTCTCGATGCGTCCGACCGCAACCGTCCCAAGGCCGTGATCAGCGAGCGAGTGGCGCAATATCTGTGGCCTGGGCAGGACCCGATCGGTAAGCGCGTGTCCGGAGCGGGAGCGGGGAGCCCGTCGCTCGAAGTCGCCGGCGTGGTCGGCGAGGTCCGCGCGGCCGGCCTCGAACAAACCGCGCCCACCATGATGGTGTACGAGCATTACTGGCGCATGAAGCCAATTGGAATGTCGATCGTCGCGCGAACGCACGCGAATCCGAAGCCAGTGGCCGCCGCGCTCCGCGCGATTCTTTCCGCCGCGGACCCCGAAATGGCGCTCCCGCCGGCGTTGACCATGGAGCAGATTGTCGACGATTCCGTCGCGCCGAGAAGGTTTCAGATGGACCTTGCCGCCGGATTCGCCGTCGCGGCGCTTCTGCTGGCCTCGCTCGGTATCTATGGAGTCGTCTCTTTCGCGGTGGCTGGGCGAACACAGGAACTCGGGATCCGCATGGCGCTGGGCGCGCGCGGCGCCGAACTTGTCTCGATGCTGATGCGGCGCGGCATGCGGCCGGTTCTGGCGGGCATCGCGGCGGGCTGCGTCTGCGCGTTATCGATCGGCCGCTTCCTGGCAAGCCTGTTATTCGGCGTAAGTCCGTACGACCCGGCGATCCTATTGACCGTCGCGCTGGTGCTGGTTACGGTGGCGGTCTGCGCCTGTTGGTTCCCGGCGCGCCGCGCCCTGCGCATCGACCCTGCGCGCGCCCTGCGTTTCGAGTAAGTCCAACTTAGACATCGGGCTTACCCAGAGACCAGCATCGTTACTGGTCATTGCACAGGATACAAGTCGAAAGAGGATGAACATTCAATGAGAGTGTTTTTGTTAGTAGGGTTGCTCGGTCTTGGCACGCTCGCAAGTGCGGCCAATTTGTCTATTGACTTTGCCCAGACGCCAACGTTCACCGTGGACTCGGTGAACTCGCTAACCTTCAGTTCGACACCGCCAACGTTTACAGGGACTTTTATCTCTAACTCGACGGCGACCGGGTCCGATAACGTCGCCATTGTTGACCCGACTACGGGAGAATTGTTGGACACGATCGCGTTTACGTTTTCTGGCGTCGGCAATATGGAGACCTTCAACGCTAGCGTGGTGGCCGGAATCGACGCGGGGACCGCTCCGGCGGGATACATATCCGAAAATGCGACCGGCTCGTCAGTCGACATCACCAGCGCACTCTTTGCCGCCGGCGCCTTCCCCCAGAACATAACGCTTCAGGAGACGGCGAATCCGCTCGCCTCCCCGGAGCCGGCGTCTTTGGCGCTGATTGGGCTTGGCTTGGCCGGCCTCTCCCTACGGCGCTATGTGAAGAAGTAACTCAGCGGAGTACTCACGTGTCCTCGATCTCCCACGCCGGAGCATCGAGGACACGCTAACCCGGGCCATCAACCCTTCCTAACTCTCACGGCGATAGCCTCTCGATAACCCAGGCTCCTTCGCGCGATGCGCGGTAGCGAATCCGGTCGTGCAGGCGGTTCGGCCGGCCCTGCCAGAACTCGATCGCCTCCGGCTGCACGCGGTATCCGCCCCAGTAAGGCGGCAGCGGGATATCGCCCGCGGCGAAGCGCGCTCGCGCCTCTTCAAGCGCGGCCTCGAGCTCGGCGCGACCCGCGATCATCTCGCTCTGCGCCGACGCCCACGCGCCCAACCGGTGCCCTTCAGGCCGGGTGTGGAAGTACGCCTCGGATTCCTTGCGGCTCACCCGGCTCACCGCGCCCGTGACCCTCACCTGCCGCTCGAGCTGCGCCCAGTAGAACACCAGCGACGCGCGCGGGTTCCCGTCGAGCTCGCGTCCCTTCTGGCTTGCGTAGTTCGAGTAGAACACGAAGCCCTCGGCGCTCACGCCCTTCAGCAGCACGATGCGCGCGGCGGGCTCGCCCGAGGCGCTGGCGGTCGCGAGCGTCATTGCGTTCGGCTCAGGCAACCCGGCCGCGCGCGCCTCCTCGAACCAGGTCTCGAACAACGCGATCGGATCGGCCGGCGCCGCGTTCTCATCGAGCCCGGCGAGCATGTAGCTCTCGCGCAGATCGGCGAGCGGGACGTCCCCGGCGCGCCGGAGCGGCACAACGATGTAGCCGCGGCTTACGTTGCCCAGCACTTCGTTCCGCGCGCGGCCCCAATACCACCAATACGCCGCGACGTAGGCGGCCAGCAGCGCGTCGAGCCGGTCCTCGACCCGCTTGACCTCGCGGCCCGAAGCCGGAATCGCCGGCAGCGACGGCGGCGCAAGGCGCGGCGTGGCCTGTGGCAGCCGCTCGGCGATCAGTTCGCGCAGGCGGGCGAGTTCGGCGGCGCGTTCGCGCAGGCGGCCGCGCTTGTACTTCAGGATGCGATCGAGCGCGAAAAGCTGAACGGCCGCCGCGTGCGGGTAGACCTCGATCTGCCAGCGCCCGCTCGCCCGCGCCGCCATCGCATCGCCGTGCGCGAAGCCGCGCCGCTCGAGCGCCTTCGCGAGGCCCGTCGTGCGCTTCCAATACGTCCGCGCGCGGCTCGCCGGATAACAGCCCGCGTCGTACTGTCCGTACAGCGTGTGCGTCAGACGATCGGCCTCGCGCATCCCCGTGCGATTGGGAATCACCGTCGGCGCGTCGATAGCGACCACGGCGTCCGCGCCCGCGCGCTCGTCGACCCAGCGGACGATCTCGCGCGGCGCAAGGCGCAGGTCGAGATCGCCCAGCTTCAGCGACGCGCCGTCCCAGTCGAGCAGCGCCAGCCCGCTCTCGCCCCGCTCCCATCCGAAGTCGATCCCCACGAAGCGCATCCACGCCCTCCGTGTCTTAGGATGCCCCATCGCGCGGAGCGGCTTCGAAACGGCCGCGCCTACTTCGCCTTGCGCACGTAGATGTTGCCGTTGAACGTGGTGATCCGCAAGTCCGCGCCGCCGCCGTTGATCGTGCCATAGGTCCCGGTTTCAAGCCGCGTCGTGCCGCGCCGCGATCCTTCGCCGCGAGACACGTTGGACAGCGGCTGCAGTTTCACATCGAAATCGCTATACACACCGCCGTTGTCGGTCCGCGACTTGAGATTCACCTTCGCGTTGGCCGGCAGAGTGATGTCAATATCGCCGTTCAGCGAGCTGAACGACTCGGCCTTCGTCTCGGGAATCCGCTCGAACACCGCCTCGATCTTCCCTTTGATCGAGTGCACCAGCGCCGCGCCGGAAATATTCGTCAGCTTCACCGAGCCGTTGAGAGCCTCCACCTCGATGTCGCCCGCCACGCGATCGACAGTGACGTCGCCGTTCAGCGGCTTGAGCTTCAGCGAACTGCCGAATGGCGCTTGCAGCGCGACCAGCGATACGCTGTCCCACGGGCGCGGACGGATCGACACAACGTTCGCGGCCTGATCGATCGTCAGCGCCGCCGAGTTCGTATCGATCCGCTTCAGTCCCCCGGCATGGTCGGGAAGATGGCCGCCGCGCAATGAGGCCCCGCCGCGCACTTCGACCTCAATGTCCTTGCCCGCATATCCCTTTACTTCGATGTTGCCGTTCATCAGCTCGACGGCGATCGTCGCCGGCCGGGATGGGTCGTTGAGCGTCACCGTGGTCCGCTCCGCGGTATCGGCGGCCGGAAGATTCGCCGCGGCAAACGCCGCGATCCAGACATAAGAAAGAAAGTAGGATTTCATTGCAGCCTCTTTACGGCCCATTCGGCGCGCTCGCGCACCTCGGGGTTCAGTTGGGGTTCACGCAAAAGCCGGTCCATGGACGGGACAGACGACCGCTCGCCCAGCTCGACCAGCGCGTCGAGAAGGGCGATCTGCACCAGCGGCGACTCCTCACGGGCCAGCGCCCGCGCCAGGCTCGATCGCACCTGCGCATCGCCGGCGAACCGCCGTAGCGCGTCGACGGCGGCGAGCCGCACATTCACGTTCGGGTCCGAGCCAAGCGCCCGCAGCAGAGCCACCGGCACCTGGTTATCGCCCGGCTCGACACGGCTGGCGAACGATACTCCCGTCAGCCGCTCGCTCGCCGACTGCTGCTCGAGCAGCGACAGCGCCATGAGCTGCCGCATGTCCGACACCTCGCGCTGAAGATTCGCGACGCGGCTTTCGTCGTGCATGGCGGTGAACCGGCCGATGCCGATGCCCGCGCCCACCAGCAGGGCGGCCGCCGCGATCGCCGCCGCGGGATGCCGCAGCCACGCCCGCGTCCCGCCACGCCGCTCGTCGCGCTTTCGCCACTCGTGCAGCGCGCCGTAGAACCCGCTGCGCAGCGCCGGCCCCGCCTCGATGGCCGGCATCTCGCCGAGCGCTTCCCAATAGCGCCGTCCCGCCTCGTACTCCGCGCGGCACGCCGCGCACGTTTCGAGATGCTCGTCCACCTCGCCACGCGAGGCCCCTTCAAGCGCCCCGCGCCACAGATCGACGAAACACGTTTGTGCCTGTTCGCAGTTCATCGTTGGCTCCTCAAGTTCCGCAGGCCCGCTCCCGCACCAGCCGTTCGTAGGTCTCGCCCAGCGCGCGCACGGCGCGGAACACCCGCACCTTCACGGTGTTCACCTCGCAGTCGAGAAGGCTGGCGATCTGCTCATATTTCAGGTCCTGGAACCTGCTCAGCACCAGCACTTCGCGCTTGTCGGGCGGCAGCATCTCGAGCGCCCGCCTCAGTAGCGCTGCCTCCTGCCGGCGGACCATCCGCTCGTCGGCCGATTCGCCGCCGCCCGGCGCATCGTTGATCATGTCTTGCCCGCCTCCAGGAATCACTTCGAACCTCCTCTTGCGCAGCGTATCGGCGTGCGTGTTCCGGGCGATCCGATACATCCATGGCGCGAAGTCGGCCCCGTCGTGAAATGTCATCCGGTATTTCAGGATGCGGAAGAACACCTCCTGCACCAGATCCTCGCCCAGGTCGTGGCTCGCGCCCAGGTGTACGAAGTAGCGGAACAGCGCGCGGTGATGGCGCTCGAACAGCTCGGCCAGCCCGTCGAGAACGCCCTCGCGGACCCGCCCCATCAGCCTGTTATCCGTTGGATCGCACACAGAAATCACTACCGTCCCCGCGAAGAAAGGTTACCGCGCCCGCGGCTCGACGAACGCCATGACGATCCCGGCGAAATTCGGAACACAGCGCATTCAAGACGGCATCGCCGGCGGCCTCGGTCATCAATGTCCCGAATGAGCCAGGCTTTTCAGGGCCTCGCCCGTGAGCCGGTATTTTGTCCACTCCTCGAGCGGCGCGGCGCCCAGCTTTCTGTAGAACTCGATGGCGGGCTGGTTCCAATCGAGCACTCCCCACTCCAACCTGCCGCAACCGCGCCCGGTCGCAAGTCCCGCCAGGCGCTTCAGAAGCGCCAACCCGATCCCCTTGCCGCGCAGGTGAGGCTTCACGTAGAGGTCCTCCAGATACAATCCGGGCTGAGCGAGAAACGTGGAATAGGTTGCGAAGAAGACGGCGAAGCCCGCGCATTCGCGATCCCAGTGCGCCAACAACACCTCGGCCGCAGGCTTGGCGCCGAACAAAGTGTCGCGCAGCCGCGCTTGGGTCGCCGTGACAACATGAGAATGTTTCTCGTACTCCGCGAGTGCCTGAATCAGCTCCAGTATCACGGGGAGGTCCGATTCAGTCGCTGGGATAATCCGTAAGTTCGACATACTTTCACAAGTCTATGAGAGTGCGGGTTGGGCCGCCGGATGATACAAGTCTCGCCTGGATGCCATATGAGAAGTCAGGACAATGCCGCGACACGGGCTGTTACGGCGGCGAGTCCGGCGCCAGAATCAGGCTAAAATCGGGATTGCCCAATGAACGCGTTTCGAATCGCGCTCGCCAACATCCGGTTCCCGGCGACTCCCGAGGAGTCGGTCACATTGGCCGTGGAAGCCGTCGCTCAAGCGTCCATCGAGCACGCCGGTCTCATCTGCTTTCCGGAATGCTTCGTTCCCGGCTACCGGAGAATGGGCAAGCCGGCGCCGCCCGCCGATCCTGTGTTCCTCGAACGCGCCTGGTCCGCGATGGCAGCGGCCGCCGCGAAGGCAACTCTGGCGGTTGTTCTCGGCACCGAACGGATAGTCGGTGACGCCCTGTTAGCTACCGCGCTGGTCATCCATCGAGACGGAACCATCGTCGGTTTCCAAGACAAAGTCCAGCTCGACCCCTCCGAGGAGGGCGTGTATTCGTCCGGTTCCGGGAGGCGGGTTTTCCAGACTGGTCCGCTCACCTTTGGCATCGCGATCTGCCATGAGGGTTGGCGCTATCCGGAGACCGTCCGCTGGGCCGTCCGGCACGGCGCACATATCGTGTTTCATCCCCATTTCCACGAAGCCGAGCCCGGCGGTTATGTGCCCTCGAGTTTCGCCGATCCCTTGAACTCATTCCATGAGAAGGCAGCCTTGTGCCGGGCCGCCGAGAACACCTGCTACTTCGCGACGGTGAACTGTGCCAGCGCTGGTTCCCCGACCACTTCGGCGGTGGTGCGGCCCGACGGCACGCTGCTCAGCTACCAGCCATACGGTAAACAAGGATTGCTCATCGCCGACATCGACATCGCCGCGGCCACGGGCCTGCTCGCGGCTCGCTGCAAATCCGTGTAGAGGCTCGAATGCTCCCGATCTCGGTAGCCGGCCGTTCGCGCAACCCGGCGCGGGGGTGATTGGCGCCGATAATCCCCTTCCGACCCATTTATGCCTCGAACGCGTTGTGACAAAATTGGCGAAGTTCCGCATTGGGTAGGTTTCGCCGCTCCACTTCACCACTGTCGAAACGGCGCGAGTGCCGATCTGTGAATGGGCCACCCGCTCGGCTGACGCCTTACCGATTCCAGCGAGGGAAGACAGCCAAGCTGCTGGAATTGTTCATGACATGAGCCACGTGGCACGTTACGGTACTGGATGATACGGACAATTCGTCACAAGGGTCTGAAACGGCTTTTTGAACAGGACGATCCGAGTGGCGTTAACCCGGAGCATGTTGGCAAGCTGCGGAATATTCCGGCAACGCTTCACGCCGTCTGAACCGTTGCCCACATGGATTTGCCGGGGTTCCGGTTGCATCCGCTCAAAGGCGCGTCTAAAGGCTTTTGGGCGGTTACCCCGCGCGCCAACTGGCGAGTGATTTTCCGCTTTGGCGGCGGGGCGAAGGACGTCGACTATGTCGATTGCCACTGAAAGGAACAAGCCCATGATCATGAAGAACCCGCCTCACCCCCGGCCTTGTCGTGTTGCAGGAATGTATTGAGCCTTCCGGCTTGACCATCACGCAAGCGGCCACGGTCCTTGGTGTGACGCGCAACACGCTTTTGGAACTCGAAAACGAGAAGCGCGGCATATCTCCTGAAATGGCCGTGAGGCTATCCAAAGCATTTGGCGGCAGCGCCGAAAGCTGGCTTGTACAACAGGCGCGGTATGATCTTGCCCACGTCCGCGCCGACCGGATCAAGCTGAAAAGGCTGGTACTCGTCTAAAGCCCCCTCGGCAAGCCACTCTTGTGTATTACAAAGGGTCAATTGGGAGTGGCTACTTTGGAACGACGGTCCAGACGACGGGGTATAGGCGGCGCTGGTCCTGATCGATGTGGAATTGCCAGTAGCGATCAAAGTCTCCTGAGAGATAGATGGCTCGGAGTTGGACAATGGCCTCCGCCATTTGCTCGGTCCAGCGCATGCCGGAGCGTTCCATTCGATCTTTGATCAGGTTCTTGCAGGCGCCTTCGACTGGGCCACTGGCGATCGGCCAACCGTTGGCGAGGTATTCGTGATAGCGCATTCGGGAGCGGTTGCGATAGAGGTAGTTGGCGACCGCGTGGAGCGTTTTGCGTTTGGGGCCGAGCAGGCCGCGTTTGGTGATGCTTTGACGGATGCCTTTGACGACCTGGCCGACCTCGCCGAAGAGAATTCGCAGAGTTCGGTCGAGGACCCAGAGATCGGCTTCCAGGCTTCCTTCCGCATGGAAGACATAGGCGGCCTCCCAGAGTTTCTCCAGCACGTGCATCAGATCCAGGATCAAGGTGACCTTGAGTTTTTGGTCCACTCGAATCTGGAGCGCACGCTCACCGTCCGTCAAGGCCAGCCGTATCGCCGATCGCGCCGGATCGCGGCGGTCCATCTCCGCGGCCACCTCCTCGATCACGGCGGTCTTGCCCTTGAGCAAACTCGCCCACACTCGCTTGTTCTCCGGACGTGGGGGAGACGGCAACTCGCCCGACGCCGGGCGTGAGCTGGGGAAGAGGCTTTCGATAACCTGTTGTGGGGCCCGCACCCAAGGGGCGCGTGTGAAGACGGTGGCAACAGTGGCCATTCGTTTCTTATGGGCCTTCTGCCCTTTGGTCAGCCGAGCTCTGGGTTGTGCGCCGCACGGCTTGACCATGGGAATGCCCTTGCCGTCGACCGCCGCCACCAGGATCGAGCCGGCGGCCGTGGCGACCGGGCGCTGCTGGTAGAAAGCGTCAAAGTCCCGAGCCGCATCCGGTAGGATCTCTTCCAGACTGCGTTTGGAGACGGAAACGCCGGTCAACTCGGCGATGGTTTGAACCGATTCCAGAAACGGGTTCTGCACGGCGGCCTTGACCAGACGGCGCTGGAGTTCGTAGGAGAACGATCGAGCGGGCAGGGCCAGCGCCTTGTCGAGCGGAAAAATGCTTGGCCCGGTGGGCCGGGAGTAGCCCATACGGACGAGTTTCACGGTTCCAAAGACGGTGGTAAGGGATCGGGCGCTCAGACGGCGGTGAGCGTAGAGCCGCGCGCCGTCTGGGTGTTCCAACTGCAAAGTAGGCCCCACATCTCCGTTGCCGCGATGCTGCAAATGGGCCTGGAGGAGAAGGCGTTGGACCTCGCGGCCTTTGACCTGCTGCTGGGACTCGATCTGGTGGAGAGGGAGTTGGAGGGCGCTGGAGGATGCCAGCCAGGACTCCAGCAGCGAAAACTCAACCCATGCAGGTCTCGGATCGGCGGAGAAACAGGTTGCGGTCGTCATCTTCTTACGGTAATATAACCGTAAGACAATGTCGCGCGTTTCTGTTTCGAAAAGCGGAGTCCGTCCCGCCGCACGAAATGCCTCCCTGGAGCGCCACGCGCAACGCTTCCTGGAACTCAGACGAGACCTGGCGCAGATCGAGTATTTCTGCAAAGGTACGGTTCTGAAGCGGATGATGAAGTGCGGCAAAGCTCAGTGCGCCTGCGCCTCCGATGCCACCAAGCGTCACGGGCCGTACTTCGAGCTCACCTACAAGGCCGACGGCAAAACGGTCAATCTCAAGCTCTCACCGGAAGCGGCGCCGCTGTACAGGGCCGCAGCGCAGCAATACCGCAAACTGAAAACCCTGCTCACCCGCCTCGACACACTCTCCAAAACCATCCTGCGATGCCAAGCCAAACTGGCAGCGTCGCACCGCCAGGATTGACGCCAAAACAGGGGTTATTCCGATATCCCCGGTCTAAACGATTGTCGAAGACAGGTCGAATGGCCCCAACCCATTGAATTTATAGATACTTGGCCGTCGTTCTAAAGTAGCCGCACCCGGGTCAATTGCGCAACACGACCGAAGTCCGGTGTCAAATTCACGGACGGCGGCTTTGCGTTGGCTTAGCGTGGATCAGGTGCAATCTTCCGTGCACCTGCGGGCGGAGCGAACACGAAGAGTCCTTCCGGAAGCGGTCCGACTAGGGCGATGGTGGTGAATGTTGTACTGATATTGTCGCCATCATCTTGCGTGTCCTCCCGGACAACGTGACTGTTAGTCCGGTCGACCCACCAAGTGTACTTTCTGTTCCGCTCCTTTAGCAACACGACGTAGCACCCGACCTTTACACCGCGAATCGCGATCTCCTCGTCCCGAAGAAAGCTGGCGGCAAGACCTTTCGTCGAGGCTTCCCGGAAGCGCGACATCGTATTGTAGTCAATGCCGCTCGCCTCCAGTTCGTCGGGAAGGTCCGTGCCGATCGCGGTGGCAGGGTAGGAATTATACCGGCCCAAAACCGGATCGTAAAACCACAATGTCGCGCCATCGAGAACAGTGATCAGCGCCTTCGAAGTCTTTCCGTCTTGGCCCGTGCTGTCTGTAAATTCCACTCGGTACCGATTAGGAGCCTTAACCGCTATCAGTTGATGGGTAATCTCCTGTTTTCCGGTCCTTGGGTTCGTTCTGATCATATCCAGCACGAGTTCGTACTCCGATGCAGTCTTGTATAGGTCGCTGACCTTTATCAAAATTCCCGCCACGTCCGACTGAGATTGAGCAAGCGCAAAGCCACACAGCAACGCTGATAGTCCGAGTCGAACAAGCAAACCCATACCTAGGAGCGTAACAAAACGCAACCGCGCGGACCGAAGGATTGTCGGTAACGCATGCGTCCAAGACGACGAGCGGCGTGCCTGTCATTCCTGGCCGGGAGCCAGGACTCGCTCATACACGCCCGCCTGATCCACCGCGTGACCGATTCTCCGGAGCGCATCGAGCCGCCGTTGAGCGCGCTGACGCTCGTCGAGGAACTGCCGGACGGCCTGTTCGATCAGTTCATCGGGGCTCCGATAGCGGCCGCTAGCGAGTTCTTGTTCGACCTGCTCTCTCAAATCCGCCGGAAGCGTGACGTCCATGGCTGTATCCTCACTCAATTTTACCCTTGTTGATCGACGGAGCGGTGACGCCGCAGCGAGGGCGAGGCGCAACGAGGCCGCCGTACATGCCGGCGTGTCGGAAAATGGACGGGCATGCCGAAGCCCGAAGCTGAGAGTGGCGTTATCGTGAACCGATGGCTCTCAATCGTCAGGACTGCGTCGAGCTAACGCACCAAATCGAGCAATTGCTGCGGGAATTCGATCCTGGTTCGCTTGACTTGGTGACGCGCGCTACCGGGCGCCACGACGATCCACGGGGTTAGGTGATCGAGCTATTGCAGACCATCAGGCGAATTTATGCTGAGCGGTCTGGCGGACTGCACGGCCCAATCCTGGATCGGATGAATCATTTCGTCCGGCTTCCTGATCAGAGTCCAATCCGAGGAATCTCGGTCCTGCTCACTCCGGGTGAGGCGGAACGATACGGGACCGGGGAAGTGAACCTCGCGGAACTCCCTGACCGGAGCGACTTCCTTGCGGAGCTTGATCGCGTCCTGGAAGCAGTCAGGCACGAGATTGATTTTGAGGGAGATCGTGGATGACCCGCGATGAAATCTACCGTCAACTTGAGCGAGCCTTCCGGCAATACTGTGGTGTTCAACCTTCGGTTACTCGGAGTCTTGTGCCTGAAACCCTCTTGGCTGGAAAGTTGTACGAAGCGCATGTCCTAAGCCTTGTGGTGCAGAAGCTGAAAACTTGCGAGGGTTACACCCTGATCCTTGCGGGCGGCAGCGAGCTTCAATTGAAGAGCGCCCCAGGGCCGATCAATCGTAGCTATCCCAGAATTGAGCTTCGCCGCTCGGACAAATGCGTTGCCGAGCTTTGGACAGACGTTGAATTCCTCTCTCCTGGATCCGGCGTGAAGAGCAGGATTTCAGGGCTGGATGGGTCTGAGCCTGC
>VFSW01000535.1_pt1 | contig 56196 bp, 76 predicted proteins | sample 5358111 | NCBI WGS metagenome assembly VFSW01 (sample SAMN11554181, study PRJNA540505) | mine drainage metagenome | isolation source: sediment from site ElyBrook_90M | place: USA: Ely Copper Mine, Vershire, VT | collected 2017
AAGTAGACGGGCGCACCCACTTGTCGCGACGGCGAGCGAAAGCATCATCATCAAGGCCGTGGATTTCATCGTGGCGTACCCTCGCCTCGTTCGCTAGTTCCGTGTCCGCGTTATCGTCTGCGGCTCGTTGATCGGCGGCGCCACTGTTCACGTCGGCTTGGCGCCGCGCCATCTGCTTGAACCACGACTTCAGGAACGCAGGGACGAACCCCTTGAGGAATTCGAGAAGGTCGCGGAGCCACGTTGGCATCTAGCCCGTACCGCCTCCCGGACCCGTCTTGGGCAGCGCTGCGTCAGCCGGAACAGCGACCGTCACCGCAGGCGGCCCTGCGGTCAGCACACCCACCTTCGCGGCGATCTTCTCGGCGATCTCGTCGCGCTTGGTATCGAGGCCGAACTTCTTCACCGCGTCAGGGGCCGACTTCAACACATAGTTGATCGCAGCGGCCATGTTCGGATTGCCGACGCTGATTGTGGTATTGCCGACGCGATCCCCGAGCGAGTTCAGCAATCCACCGGCCGCCTGTTCAAGTGCCTTCTGGAAGGCGTCGCGGTACTGGGCGTCGATCTGGATGCTGGTCTTCTGCTTGATGACCCACACCAGCCAGCCGACGAGAGCGGTCAGGACCGTGCCAAAGGCGGGAAGCACAAACTGGATGAAGAACTGGAGGAAGGGTCCGGCCTGTACGGCGTTCGGATCGGGCACCGTGGTAGCGGCGAGGAAATCGGCATAGGCGGGGACCGTCCAGAAGACGGCGATGGTGACGAGGGCTACGACTAGGCGCATGGGCTATCCTCTGTTGCGGTAGCGGGAACATACCCCCGTCAAGCCTTTGACACTAGGGCTAGAACCCGAAGAGGTTCCGCAACCTGTCCCAGAGCCCCTTGGGAGGCGCTACAGAGGGTTTGTCGACAGGGGGCGGGATTGGGCGCGGCTGAGCCACCGGAGCCGCTGTAGGGGCCGCTGGCGCGACCGTGGCCACCTTCCCACCGGACCACTCCCCGGCAAGGTTCAGCCCCGTGTAGGAGTTGATGTCGATGCCCGTCCCGGATACGCCATCGACGCTGTGCGGTTGCGGGCCTTTCCCGTCGCCCGTGAACTGCCAAAGCCACGGGCGATCCCAAGTCTTCGGCCAAGATGGGGTTGCCGAGTAGTGAGACAGCCACAGCCGGACCTTGGCGAGATCGGGATCGATACGGTTGCCAAGCTGCACCTTGAGGACGTTGCCGCCGTAAATGATAGGCGACCGACCGACCCTCAACGCGACGAGGCGGATGAACTCCTTCGCCGCGTCGAGTGTGACGAGCGGGTCTTCGTGATCCAGCGCCAGCAGCATGTTGTCGTCGGGCTTGGCGACGGATAGGAAATGCTCAACCTGAGACGCGACCGGGCCGCCCGGCCTCAAAAAATGATATGCCCCGTAGAGGAGCCCGGCCGAATTAACCGGCGCTCGCCGAATATCAAACGTGCGGTCAACGCTCAGCGTTCCCTCGGTCGCCTTGTTGATGATCCCGCGAATCCCGGCCGCGTACACGCGCGGGAAGCTGATCACGTTCTGATAGTGACTGAGGTCGAGAACGACAGGGTTAATCGACATGTGGATTCCTTGCTACTGACTGCGGCCTCGATCATCGATCCAGCCGAGGACGTTGACGATGATGTTGCCGAAGCCCGTGGCCGCCCGTGCCGCAATCTGAGACGACGAATCCGTCAGGATTTCAAACGAACCGATTGTGTCTGGCGCTAGGCTTGCCAGAGTGGAACCACTTGAACTCGGAACGAAGTCGGCAGCGGAAGATGGCTGAACGTAGGAATATTGCGGGTCGCCGGAACCGCCGGCCGCACGAGCGCGGATCATCGCAATCGTGTTAGGCGGAACGTTTAGCGTCACCAAGGTACGAGTGCTTGGGCCGCTTAATGTTTGGGTAATCTGCGTTGTCAGATAGAAGCGGTCGCCACTCTGCTTGAACGGACGAATGGTAGCGGATGACCGATATATCTCCCCGACACGCCGCTTAAGGGTGTAGTTCGTCGGCATCGTCGGGCTGGTCGCGCTGGTCGAGAACAGCACATCGACGACAGCGGTGTCTGATCGCTTGATGAGCCAGACGTAGTAGAGGGTGTTGGCTATCGAGCCGGTATCGAGGCCGCCTTGGTTGGTGCCCACCGCCCATGTGGCGTCCAAACGCTTCGTGATGCTCGACGCAAGCAACATATTGGCAGTGTCGCCGCCATCCCTGGCCGATCCAGCCGATAGATCGATGTCGTTGGTCGCATCAGATACGTTGTTGGAAAGTGTTAAGCCCCAGAGCAAGCCGGGCGGATAGACGCCCGCAGCCAGAGCAGTGATCTCCTGCGCCGTCCGCAGCGGAGTCATCGTCGTGGCGTTGTCTGTACCCGTCGCGGCTTGGGTTGCAGAAGCGGTGTTCTTGAAGTCAGCCGCTCCCGTCCAACGGGATAAGGTGCCGTCATACCTGAGCATCACCGATTGACCGGGACCGAGCAGCGCGTCCGCACCGAACGAGAACCGATTCGCGGCAGAGGACGAGGCGCTGGCATCCGAAAGCGTGAGGATGGTCGAGCCGATGTTGTCAAGGATCAGCACCGTGCCAGTCGGCTGAGCGGTGAGGCCAGTAATGCTCACATCGACCGAGCCCGACGCGCGGATGACCGAAGCCGTGGCAAGTCCTGCCGGCGCCCAATCGTTCGTGGTGACGGCTAGAGCCGCAGGCGAGATGACGCCGGTAAATGAAATCTGCGACGCAAACGCGGAGGCCGTGGTGAGCGCCGTGCCGTCGGCGCGCATGTGGATAGCGTCTAGCCAGTTACCGCCGCCAAGCGGCACCAAGTACGCAACGTCACCCGCTTGCGTGGTGATATTGATCCCACCCGGCAGGATCATTGAGGTGACGTTGTAGGTGAGGACGAGTCCGGCGCTGGTGAAGCGCGCGATCTTACCAGCACCAGCCACACACGTTGAGCCAAAAGACGAAATCGCGTTGGCTGCCGTAATCGTCACATAGGACTGCGGTAGAGACGCGCAGAGGTCAGTGGTCGCGGCCGAGACGATGGACCCGGTCCCACCACCGAGCGGTGGTGTCCATAAGTGACTCGCCGGATCAATGGTCCCGATGGGAAGCCATGATGTCCCGTCATAGACCTTGAGGACATACGGACTGGTCGAGGTATCGACCCACATCTGACCTGTAAGCGAAGCACCCGAGCAAGCCGTGACCGGAGCCGATGCGCCTGAGAAGTTCGACGTGAGCGCATCCAGAGCAGCATTGTTCGCGATGGCGAACGTCAGGCCGGATATCTGGCCCGTCGTCGGCATACAGCCGGACCCTTGAGACGCGAGCGCTGGGGCGGATAGGCCGGCGAGGAGCGCCAGCGTAAGCAGAAGCCGCTTGAAGAACATCGTCGTCCTCATGTTGAAATATCGCCGCTGATTATCCACGCATCCGACGACGACTGGTAGATCGTCGCCTTGCCGTACCGCTTGGTGATGTTCTGGATTAACGTTGATCCGTTTATGGTCATGGTCGTAGTGAGCGGAACGATAGACGCCACGCCCGCGCCCTTCTGCACGACCACAAATTCGGTCGGGACGGGGAACACAACGGTCGTCGATGACGGGATCACGAATCTCCCCGTCGTCGCCATGTTGATCTCGATCAGCTTATTTGCATCGACCAACGCCGCCGTCTTGTCGACGGTGGATGGAGACACCGGCCGCGCCGCCGGCACCCAAACATTGTTGACCGCATCGAGGGCGCCAACGTAGGGCCACGATGAGCCGCTGTAGATTTTCAGACGCGCCGGCGTGAAGCTGGTGTCCATCCACCACTGATACGTTCCGGGAGTGCCGGAGAAGGTGGTCGGCGCTACGCCACCCGAGAATTTGGATTGCAGCGCGTCAAGACCCGAGTTCGCCAGAGCCGCCCATGCGGCCATAGACGAAGGTCCGGTAGTCGGGAGAACGGTCGTTGCTTGGCTCATGTCACCATCCTTGGAAGAGAGCGTTTATGTTCCGCGCAACACCCACGCCGCCGTTCTTGACCTGAATGGTGGCCTGCGAAAGCGAGACGGCCGTCACCAGCACGTCATCGCCAGCCGTCGCGGATAGTATCGTGACTTGGATATTCGGGACAATGGCCCCGTTTGGCCCGCCGTTGAACGGCGTCGCACTCCCCCCATCCGGGGCGAAGGTGAACGTTTCGCCCCCCGCCGCGAGCGCGTGATTTGTCACATGGTCGATACGATCGTCAACGTCGGCGGTCGTCGTGAACACGGTCGCCACCGCCTTGACGCTTTCCAAAACCGTCAAGATCGCCAGCCGGAACTTGAACCACTTGCCCTTGACCACGCCCGGCGCGAAGCGAACCCAGTCCGTCCACACAAGATCGCCAGAGAAGATATCGGCCGGCACGAAGATATCGGCGATACCCGCGAAAATGTCCGTATAGGTAGCGGTGTCGGAAGTAGCCACCTCGACCCACGACTCGGCGTAGCGCGAGGCAGCGTCGCCGAGGATATCCGGGTCGCCAAGGAAATCCGGGTCGCCAAGGAAATCCGAACTGATGAACTGGCCCGACGCCTTCCATGTCGCACTCAGCCGCGTCGGTCGGGAATAGGCGACGTTGTACCAATGCGACTGAGGTATCTCGTAGTAGGCGGTGGAGTTGAACGAGGTCGTCGCGAACGTGCCCCCATCGATAGTGCCGAACCCGCTGATGTAGCCGAGCCACCCCGTCGCTGGTTCGTCGTAGGATGCGACCACGTTCGAGGTGAGAATCGAACCAGCGATGGTTAGCGATACCGGGTTGTCGCTATAGACCTGCAAGCCCGGCGTCGGTTGCGTGATCCCCGCCACCCAATAGGTGCCGTCGCCGAAAACGCCGAAGGGCGGATGCGCGACGTTGCCAATGGTGAGGCCGCCAGACCATGTGTCGCCCTTCCTGAGCTCATAGCGTACCGTGCGGAAGTCGACGATCTCCTCCCATTGCAGGGAGGCATTGTTGTCGACGTAGGTCGTCCGCAGATCGGTAACGTCGGGCAGCGGGGAGGCGAGGGCAGTTCCGACAATCGTGTACGCAACCGCCGCCACGTCGGCGAGGCTCTGTTGTCCACCGCCGTAAATGTTGAACGACGCAAACTTGAAGTAGACCGTCGCGCCAATCCGGTCCTGCGTGAACGGTAACTTGAGAAGCGAGTCGTCGACCCGGATGAACGGCGTGTTCGCCGCGTGCGAAACAATGTTGTCCTCGGTCCCGTAAGCGCCGCGGACAAGATAGGAGAGGTCGTAGAGGTTCGCCCCGGTGATGGTCGCCGTCTGATAGGCGATATATTCCCCACCGACATAGCAGACCGTATTCAGCGCCAGCGCGTCGGCTTGAGAACCGGAGACGAGTTCACCGCCCGATTCAACCAGCGAGACGTGAGCGGTGTTCGTGGTGTCGATGGTCTGCCCACCCGAGGGATTGGCGAGGACCGCCGCAAGCGTTGCCGTCAGCTTTCCGGTACGGGCTGCTCCCTCGACCTTGCCGACGTTGACGTAGGTATCGCCATCCGAGGACAGGTAGACGAAACACCCGCCCCAGTTGGCGGTGTCTACGCCCGAAACCGGCACCCACATTTCCAACCCGCCCGCAAGTTGATCGGTGGGTTCAAAGATGGTCGGCGCGTTCACCGTACCCGGCGAGACGTTGTAGTCGGGAACGTTGCCGTCGTTCGCCTGCGGCCCGTAGAGCGGCGCCGAAGCCGCTCCGATCAGGTAGTCCTCCGCCTCCATCGCTAGGCTCTTGTCGGCGTTCTCCTTGATGGTCTTGATCCGCACCGGGCGACGGGAAAGGCCCAAGGCCACATCGGTCAGCGTCACGATGTCCATCGGGTCTAGCAAGATGAACTTGGGCGGCAGGACGAACGAGTAGCTGTTGTGGACCTGCTTCCGGCCAAGCATCAGGTCGGCCGAATGTTGCGCCGCCGAAGCGAGGCAGAAGAAGTGGAAAGACTTCTTGTCGGCCGCCCTCAGTCCGAACTGCTGGATATCGGACTCTTCCTTGGCTTCGACTATGGCCGGATCGTAAGCGCGGGAGTTTCCTTCAGCATCAGGCGCGGCTTTGCGATCTAGGTACTCCACCGAGATTTTGTTGATCTGGTCGGTCTGCGATTGACGGGTGATCGTGACCGGATCGCTGCCCGGCACTGGCAGGAAATCGTCGTCTGTCAGATCGTATTCAGGCGACGTGACTGCGGTGTAGGTGAAACCGTTGGCTGTGATGTCCTGATCGCCATAGGGAACGATGGACAATAGCCCGGCGGACCACACGGCTTCGGAGTTGGTGCCCTGAAGCTGATCGGCGAGGTAGGAATTTGCGGCCGACTGCGACGAGATGACCGGCGACACCACGAGCCCGGCCGCCTTGCAATAGGTCGAGTACGTCGTGAGGTCGCCGATCAGATTGGCCGGAAACCCCACCCCGTAATAGGCGTTTGACAGGAACTCCGTCACCGCGTCCTTGGGATCGCCGTCAGGTGCCCCCGTAATGGCGTTGGCGTTAACGCTGGTGGCCTCTACGTTGAGGTTTGGTAGTTCGGGCGTGTTGCCGAGCGAAAGCGGCCCAGCAGCCACGTAGACGGTTCCCCGATAGGGCAGCGCCCGGTCGGGATGGGCGCTGGTCATGTACCCCCAAGCGGTCTGGGAGTAGGTGCCGAGGAATGGCGTCAGGTTGAGCGAGGCGAGGGTCTGCTTGGTCTTGTTGTTCCAGACGGCATCGACCGACGCCACCGGCCCTTCACAAACCGCCGCGATGATGGCCGCCGAATAGTTGTAGCTCGTGCCAGAAGTTCCCTTACCGCCTCCACCACCAACGCCCTTGCCGCCGCCGTTCGACTGCGGGATGGCTTGGAAGTCCACATAATCGATCAGGTTCACGGCCAGCCGAGCCTGACCGGCAAGCAAGATGGGAATCGGCACGCCCTGCAGCGCCGTCTGTATGCGCAGCGCACCCGCTGGCTTGACGGTCTGGTTCGCTCGGTTAAGGCCGAAGAGTGCCGCCACCTACCACCTCGAAAAGAACTTGCGCTCTTTGTCAGCGAGACGCCCGCCGTCGCCTCGGTCCTCAATCACCATCTTGGCGTCGGACAGTGCATGGATGATTGCCGGCCAGCCCGGATCAATGATGATGGCCCCGTGCGCGAATGAACGACCAATCTTCCACACCACGACATCGCCAGGCTTCGCATCCTTTTCGGTGATCTCGTGTGCATACTGCAAAATCTCGGCAAGATATTTTTCCTCAGACCGGTGCAGGAAAAATTGCGGAGAGTACGACGCAGGGTCTTCAACGTTGACGACACCGGCTTCACGATAAACCATCACTAAAAGCGTAGCGCAGTCCACACCGATGCCCTTGAGCATTCCGAAGTGGTGATACGGAGTGCCTGAAAACGAACGAGCAACAGCACACACGCGCGCCCGCTCGCTTTGTTCATTTGCTTCCATTGCGCATGCCCTTGGTTATCTTTGCCATAATCTCTGCCCTATTGGCGGGGCTGCGGCGTGCCCACACAGCAAGCATCGTCTTGCGCGATTTTTCAGCATGCACGAAACGTTGTTTCGGCGTCACGGAAGCCCAATATTCGTTTGCTATTTTACCCCCAGTTAACATCGCCCTACGCCTATCTCTCTCGGCGTCTGAGAGATTCATTTTCTTACCGCGATTTGCTTCCGAGACTTTCTTCAACCGCTGTCTTACAGCCTCAGCATCCGTTCTCGGTTGACCCGTCTTTGCAGCGCTTATGCGAGCGCGATGCTCTGGACTAAAGTATCTATGCTTCAGTTTTTCAGCGGCCCGCTTTCGCGCTTCTGTTGGAGTCGCATCACCACCCTGGCCGCCGTTGGCGAGATTGAGCATGTCGCCGTAGAGAGAACGGAAATGCGCGATCCACAATATTTCTCGCTCAGCCCATTCGCCAACTCCTCGATCAATGATCGTAAGTAACGGCAACCCGCCATTGGCAACAAGCCGCCGTATCCACCTATGGACCGGATATTGGCTTCCTAATCTCACATCTCGCATATGCCGATTGACCCGCCTCTGCGGCGGATGCTGCGCGGTCGCCCCGATATATCTCACGCGCCCATCTATCTCACAGAGTGCGTAGATGACGAATTCTCTGGTGATATCTTTGGGCATGTCAGATCGCCGTTTCTGGGGCAGGTATCGCCGGGAATCCCCCGTAGTTCAGGCTGTTGCCGAATTTGCTATTGCAAGTCGATTTCGTTTTGTCGCATCCCGGATAAGCGTTGAACGTATCCCCGACGCTGACCGTGAAATAGAACGGCGCTATCAGCGTGAGCGTGACGCCATCCCATGAACGGACCTGACGCGAGAAGCCCGCGTTCGGCCCGCTGGTCATGGTGATCGAGCCGAGATTGAAGTAGCCGGCCGCGAAGGGTAGCGCGGTGGTGATCTGGTTGGACGAGATCGCGTTGACGATGCCCGGAACGGCGAACGTCGCCTTGGTCAAAGTGCAGCCAGCGTCGAACAGCGTGTGACGGCACCCAGACTGATAGAGGTTGTGCGGCATCAGCATCGACAGTAGTTCGCGGAAATCGTTGATGTTGAGGACGGCAACCGTCCTCCCCACGTCCACCGCTGCCATGCGCCCGAGGAAGATGATGACGGTCCCAGTCGAGAGAACAGGCACCGTCCTCACCCACGGCACCGGCCACGATGGCAGGAAGGCGCGGTCCACCTGAACGATAGCGCCATCAAAGAACCCGCCGGCCGCAGCAGCAAGCCACGGTGTCGTTCCAATCAGATCGGGGAAGGTCGCTCCGTTGGCATCCCTCGCCCGTGGGATGACCGTCACCTGCCACGTATCGACGTCAAACCCGGTGCGCCAGTTCCCCACCGCGCGGTTCTCGGGATCGTCGAAGCGCGGGCCGCCGCTGTCCCATGTGTTGTAGAGGAAGATATCCGCCAGCGCGAAGACGTCCGCGTGGTCGAAGATGTCGATGGAAACGCTCACGTCGACATCGGCCACGGCGTAGCGCAGCACCGTCCCGTCGGCGAGATTGAGAGTATATAGGTCGCATTCGACAAACGATCCCGTTGCCAGCAGTGCGATCAATGCGGCGTTCGCGGTCTTCATAGCTTTTCGCTGGAGAAGGAAAGGCTCTGAAGCTCATAAAATCCCGACGCGAACTTGGAGAAGTCGAGATTGGGATTGTCGAATCGGCATGGCCATCCGTAAGTGCCATCCCACGACAACACCTGCCCGACAGTCGGAGCCACGGTGAACGTGATCAGGCCGTTGTTCTCGGTGTAGGCAACCGTCGGGACGCCATCGATCAGAATATCCGTGATAGCGACGCAATAGACCGGCGCCACGAACCCGCCGAAGTTCCGCACAAGCTGGAAGTCTACGGTGACTCCATCGCCCTGCCCGAACGTCTGGGCGGTGGCAGTATCGTCGTCCGGGTCTTGAAACTGGAATAGCTGAGCGTCACCCCCGACCGAGTTGTAGAACGCTTCAAGCGATTGAAGCTCCGCCTGCGATCCAGACCGCAACATCGAGTATGGATACTCGTAGTGATAGATCGGCGAGGTCCACAGTTGCAGGGCAGACACCTTACCCGAGACGGATTTGTGCTTGAGCGTCGACCATGTGGGCGACCGCTTGAAGGGGAACGTCTTGCCGGGCAGGGTAGGGATGACTGAGAGGGCCATTGTCAGTGCTTCGGTCTAGTGGATGGTTGCATGTCGAAGTGCTGGGCGACGGTCTTTGCGAAAATCGCACCGTGTTCTGACAGGACGCGGCGTACTCCGGTAGCGTCGAGCGCATGAACCGTAGGGGCGTAGGTGATCTGCGCTGGCTGGCCGCCGCCTTCACCTGACGGATACCCCTGCGCGAAGGCACCCGGACCACCGCCCCAGATCGGCTCTGGTCCCTTCTCGCCAGCGATGTACCACTTGCCCATTTCCAGCGGGCCACCTTGAGCCTTGCCGCCTCCAAACATCGGCGCGAACACCGACCCGAGGCCGGTAGTGGGCAACGCCAGTCCGAGAGCCGACAGGATGATATCGAGGATCAAGGCTTCCGCCACCGCCTCCGCCATCTGCGCGGCGAGCTTCAGGAACGCATGCCCGAGGCTATCCGTCCCGCTCAGCCACGCTCCAAATGCCGACGTGATGCCCTGCGCCAAGTCCTGAAGCGATTGCTGGACGCTCTTGGCGTACTGGAGTTGAGCCGTCGCAGCGCCGATCTTCTTCGCCTGCGCGTCAATGGCGATATTGTCTTCCTTGGTGAGCGTGATGTTAGCGGCTGAGGCGATGGCCCTAAGTTTCGACGCCTCGGTGTATTCGGCCTGCGCCGCAGTCCCCATGTTTAGGGTTGCGATCTGCGCCTTCAGAGCAGCGAGTTGCTTCTGCGAATCTCCTAGCGCGGTATCGAGCGCGTTAGGTGCATGCGGAAACTCTAACCCGCCCCCGCCGCCTTTTCCGCCGACAGTGATTTCCGGGATGGCTTTCTTGCCGCCAATGCCGAACAGTTTCTGGATGAGATCGGCATAGCCGCTAAGGACGCCCTCGACCTTTCCCGCTCCATCGACTGTATCGCCGACGATCTTCCCCCACGTTTCCTTGGCGATGTCGCCAGCCTTGGCGAAGTTGCCTGAGATCGCCGCTGCAAGACCGGTCGCAGTGCCAAGCAGAGCGTCATTAAGCGCCGTCAATACCGCAGAGGCCACTTGCCATAGTACGAGGAACGATGCGACGAGCGTCAGGACGCCAGCCACAACACCATCAATCGCGTAGGTGAGAACCTGAAACGCGGCGGCGAGCAAACCGTTCTCATGTAGCGACCGATTAAAACCTTGGATCAGTTCGGTAAGACCGTTGACCAGTGCATCCACGGCCGGCTCGATCATCCCAAAGATCGTGATGCCGAGTCCGGTCAGGCTCTCTTTCATCGTAATGATGCTGCGGTCGGTTTGGGCAAAAGCCGCCGCCGTATCTCCCGACATCGCCGCACCGGTCGCGGTGAACGTCTGGCGCAGTTTGTTCCACTCCTCGTTGTTCATGCGCAGAACTGGCAACAGCGTTTCGGCGCCGTTGCGTACCAACGCCTGCGCAATGGACGTTTTCTGCATTCCGTCTGGGAGCGCTGAAAACTTCTCCCGGATTTTCCCCAGCATGTCGGGCAGCGGGAGTTTGGTTATTTCCGACGAACTGAGTCCAAGAGCCTTGAGGGCGATTGCCGTTGGCGTTGCGTGCGCGCCGGCCTGCTGAAGCGATAGCGACATGCGCTCCAGTGAGCGCACCAGACCCTCCGCCGAACCGCCCGTCTCACGTGCCGCGAACGAGAGAAGCCCTACCTCTTGTGTCGATATGCCAAATATCTCTGACGTGCGGACGGTCTGCTCGCCGAGTTCCGCCATCGAAACGATGAACTCTTTGATTCGCTCGATGCTGAAGGCCGCAGCTATCCCCTCCCCAAGTTTGAAGAAGATATCCCCGAAGCCCTCGACTTGATTTTTCAGTCCCTCAATGGATCGCCCAACGTCCTTGGCGCCTTCGGAGACTCCTTTGGTGTCAGCGCCAAACCTGACTTCTACGTCTGTTTCGTCGGCCATTTCATTCCTCGAATTCGGGCGGCTCGACTAGCGGGGCTTGTTCGACGGGCGGCTTGTAGCCCATGAAATTCTTGACCAGTTGATGCAGCGGCGGATTCTGCTTCCAGTAGGCGTTCATCGTCTTCAGCCGTGGCAGCGTCATGTTGTCTTCAACGTACTCCCACGTCCAACCGGGGAAGCACGTCATCAGGTGGACGAAGCACTCGTCCCAGTCGCCGTCTGTCCAGGTTCGGCTACTGGCTTCTGTTCCCCCGCAGGGGCGCCTCCCACTCCTGAGGCTTGCATGACCTTCTCCAAGAGCGGGCGGACGTTCACGGTGTCGACGTTCTCGTCCAGGAACTCGTCCGTCATGTCGGGGTGATTGCGACGGAGAGACGCCGCGATGACACCAAGGAGCAGCGGCAGGTCGCTCATCTTGGTCTTACGGCCAGCGCCGAACTCGTCGATCATCTGGCCGTACTGACGCAACGCCTTGAAGTTCAACGGAGCGGCGGTGAACGTCTGACCGCCTATGACCACCTCCACTCCCGGAATTGGCTCGCTCATCGTGCGTGTCTCTCCATGATCTTCCTTTCGATGTCGTTTGAGGATTGCGGATCGATGGGCGCCGTTTCCACCTTGGAGTAGACCGGATCGGTAAGCAGGTTGATCCGCTCAAGCGAGTGGAGCGCGAGCGCCTTCTTGCGGATCGCCTCGTCTATCGAGCGACAGTTGACGAACGGCATGCCCCGCTCAAACCGATAGCTGATGATCTTGGTGGCGACGAAGGCGAAGTCGGCCATCACCTCGTCCTCCGACCGCTTGAACGCTTCCATGACTGAGGCGACGGGAACCCCGTTGACGAGGTTCGCGAAGATCAGCTTCCGCTCCTCCGCTAACTTCACCCGGTCAGTTTCGCTCATCGGAATTAGCTGAGGGCTTCGGCGAAAGAGAACAGGCCGAGGGTATCCGTCGCGTCCGTCGCCGCCTCAAAGCCAAACGCCGGCTTCGTGTAGTCGTCGAGGACCGTGGCGTAGCCGATATCGCTCATCATGCAGTTGTAGAGTTCGATGGTCGACTTCTCAGTGCCCCACAGAAGATTCATGACGGCGGTGAAGTTGCCGATCTTCCCCATCGCCTGATTGGTCATCGTGATCTGCTGACCTGTCGCCGGCGTATAGAGATACGAGAACTTCCCGGCGATGGTGCCGGACGATAGCGTGTAAACGCCCGCCGCGACGTAGTATTGCCCGCTGGACGGAGCGGTCGACGCGACCCGCGTCATCGGGATACCGCTCACGGTGTCGATGACGCCGAGGTCGAGGGACCATAGCGAGGAGTTGGCGACCGTGACGATGGCGCCGCCGGCGCCGGCTGTGGACGACGTGCCGGCCTCCTTGTCGATCCACGAAGTCTGTGATCCGGTCGAGGGCGCCACGCCCAAGAGCAACTGCCCGAGAAGTGCGCCGCTCAACGTGCCGTGCGTTGCCTTGCCGGTGACGCTCAACATGCCGGCCGCAACATCTGCGGGCAGCTGGTTCTCTCCGAACAGACGCTTGATATCGCGTTTGAAGTCGAGCGTCATATTCTGAACGAGCAGCGCCTTGACCGGGGTCGGCGTGGTCGTGTTCGGGATGCCGTAGAAGCGCCCGCCGCCGAAAACCTTCTGACCGTTTACCGCGACCATCGGCTACTCCTGCGTCGGCTGTGCGGGAAGCGGCGTCGGGGCATCGCTCGGCTTGGCGAGACGCCCCTTCAAATCTTCAACCGCTTCGGTGAGGACATTCCACGATGGCGTATGCTGGGCGATGGCGCTCCCCCTGATCCGCTCGGTAAACCACCTGTCGATGATTTGGTCGGTCGAGGGCATCATTGCACCAATATCTTGATGGGGACCACCGCGCCGCAAAGCCCGCTTGGGTCTTGATCGCCGGGGATTTTCACAATCTCCCCTTCAATGCGGCAATCTATCACCAAGCCTCCGAGCGTTTGTACCCCTTCGGCGAGAGGGTCTGGGGTCAGCGCCGTCTCGATGGCGTCGAGCAATGGGTTGAGGACTTCCGAGCCGGAGGTCTTGGTGTCGGGCACGCCCGCCGTCTGCCCGTCTGGTATCTTGGCGTAAACCAGCCAGCGCACCGTCCACGTTCGAATCGGGGGGAGCGCGCGGGCGCCGCGGTACTCCACCGTCTCCGTGAACGCCTCGTACTGGCATAGGAATGGGAGCCGCGGGATATCAGCAGTCTGGCTCGGAAGGCTGTTCTGCCAATTCTGCCAGCGCCTGCTCTTGGTCGGGAACGTGTCGGTGTTCGGGACAAGGGCGTAGAGGGCTTGGAAAATGTCCTCGCGCGTTACCATTGGATCGCCCCCTGATCTGATGATGGCCTGTACTTGCGGCCGCGTTTAGAGGCACTGATCTTCGCCCGCGTTTCCGCCGACACAGCATGCCCCTTCTTAGCGGCGCTGATTTTCGCGCCGACTTCAGGCGGACGCTTCTTGCCGCGTCGTTTTGCGGCGGCCTTCGAATTGGCAATACGCCATTCCGGCGTTATTGACCATGCGCGCCTCGCTGCCGATAATGCAGCCTTTCTTTCTGGGGAAAGAGTACGGCCGCGTTGTTTAGACGCAATTTTTTCTCGCGTTTCTGGGGATACGACGCGGCCCCGGCGAGCCTCTTCGCCACGTCGAATAAATAACTCTGACGGTCGTTTCCCGCGCATGGCATCTGACCGCTTCTTCCGAGATTCATCGCTCCACTTCGAGCCTAGGCGCGTCGGCATTACGGTCCCACAATTATAGAGGAGTGAGGCGTCCACGCTATTCAGCGTGGCCCTCTCTCTTTCGATCAACATCGTCGCAAGGTCATCCGTTTGTGCAACCAATTCGATGATCTCAAAAACAAATGCTGCCGCCCCATATTTCAACCACGCCGCTTGCAGATGCGGGTTCGTATGCTTCCCGAGAGTCAACGCGCTGCGGTGCTGCACTTCGCGCCGATATAGACTGGCTGTTGAGCCGATATACAGACGGCCATTTTCGCGGTTGCGCCATCGGTAGAGACCGGGGAGCCGAGGAATTACGGTCGTCATTGGCGACTGTCCCACGTACCCACTACCGCGCGCGTTAAGTCATCAACGATTTGCATCCTTAGCTCTGCGAGCGACGAACGCATATACGACCGACTGGGTATCTTCGAGCCGGGGTGGTGGACTTCCCTTACGAAAATATCCTTCCCGCCCATCATAAAGTGCAGCGACTGCGCGTTGACCGCCCGGATGATGTGAGCCTTCGTCGTCCCGCCGTACTCGTGGATGCGCGCGTAGATCACGCCGACCGACGACACCCGCCCGTAGATCGAGGTCGCGTTCTCGACCATCTCGTTCCTGATCGAACCGAGCAGGGCACCCGAGATCGTATGCAGTACCGAGCCGGATAGCTTCCCGCGTACCAGCCCGGCGAGTTGCGGATTGTCCTTGACGATCACCGCTCTCAGGCGGGCGCGGGTATCCTCGGGAAGCCGCTTGACCTTCGCCTGTAGAACGCTGTCGTCAACGCGGACTTCGATCATGCGATGTTCGTGATGCCGCTACCGCTACCCGCGCCCGGCTGTGTCGGTGTTTCATTGGGGATGGCCCCCACAGGAACCGTAATATTGTCTACGAATCCGATCACAAAATTCGGCTGCACGCGGTCGGTGTCGTTCTGATTGTTGATCTTGTCGGCCACGCTGATGCCGCCGGCGTAGGGCATGATCCCGCCGCCGCGCGAGGAGGAAAGGTTCTCCATCTCGATAGCCCTCTGGGCGTAGGCGCGTTGCTGCGTCGAAAAATGTGTGATGAGTTCGCCCGGTGTCGTCGTATCGACCTTGCGCGAGTATTGCGCCGCGATTGACCGGCAACATTCGGCGGCAGCGCCGTACACGTTCGACCGCGTGCTGATGAAATAGTCGATCTCGGCGTCGAGCAATTGCGGGTCTTCCGCGATCACGTCGCCGACAAGGCGCCGCACCTGATAGCGCGATGACGTGGCGATCTGGGAGGCGTCGTAGGTCCATACCGCGGAAGGTAGCGCGACCAGCAAGCGGCCAACTGTGACCGTGGTTATCAGCCCACCAGAGTCGACGATCTTCGCTTGGTGAATGTAGAAGCCCTGCAACAGCGCTGTGTCGGCCGCGAGCAGCTTGACATAGAATTTGCCGTCGGTTCCGTCGGTGGTGAAAGCGATCTGGGCGAGCGCCTTCGTCTTCGTCACCGCGGCAGCGGTCGCCTCGTCCCGCTTGGCGCTCCATGTGATGTTTGAGACGGTCGATATATCGACGACCACCCCGGCCGAGTCCTTGACCGTGAAGACGGGGTAAACGTCATCGCCCTGATAGGTGCGGAAGTCCTCGTTGATCGCGGCGGGCATGGGCGTCTCCTGTCCCTAGACTTTACCCTTGAGCGTCGGGTCGGACAATGTGGCTTCCGCGAGGGGCGCGGCGTCGATCCCCTTGAGCGTCGGGTCGGACAATGTGGCTTCCGCGAGGGGCGCGGCGTCGATCCCCTTGAGCGTCGGGGCTTGATTGCCGGCGTTGAGCGGCGGGCGCCCGATGATCGTCACATCATGCTTCCCGTACCGGAAGGTTTCAAATTGCATCGCCACTTGCCGCCGGAACGCATGGCTGAACTCAACCCGCCATCCTTCCGGGTAAACCGTGAGGTTTGCGGTGGGGCGGTCTAGCGGCCACGTCACTCCGCGACTAAGGATCGGACGCGCGCTATTGATCGGCAGGCCCGACTCTACGTTCCACCCAGTCGGGGTCGCGTCGGGGAGCCGCGCAAAGGCGTCCGGGGCTTGTCTTGGCCTCCCGACCGCCTTCGGAGCGTCAAAGGCGACAACCCAACCCCAGAGGCTGGCGCGGGCCGGGACGGCGCTGAATTCGGCCCCTTGGGGCTTCCCTGCCCTCCGTGGGGTCGTCTCGACGGTTGCCCAGCCCTGTGGGGTGGCTGCGGTGGCAACCTGATACTGCGGGAAGTGGTCGAACCGTTGCAGACCGGCCGGGAACGCCTTGGCGAAGCGTTCGGGGAAGGTGACGACCCAGCCCTGAGGCGTAACCGAGACGATCGCGCCCTGCACTGGCCCGGCGATAACGCCGAAGTCCTTAACCGGACGGCGAACCGTCCAATCGGCAAAGCCTGTCCACCCTTGAGGCGTCTGGAACGGCCGTTGCAGTGCAGCCTCGATGTACCCCGCATTTACGGTCGGGCGCCGCAACGTTTCAGGGGCGACTACGCGCCAGCCTTCGGGATAGGTGATGATGTTCGCGACATAGACGGCGAGGACAGGGAGATCGAATTGCTGGGTAGCCGCCGGAACCTTGCGTGCAAATCGCTCGGGGAAGATCGACGGCCAGCCTTGCGGGGTTGCCGCGGTCGGGACGTTGCCGATCCACTGGTCGCCCGAAGTCAGTTGCAAACTTGCTTTGAACTTGCCGGCTATCCGCTCGGGCCACGCAAACGGCCAGCCCTGTGGAGTCGAGGTTAGATCGCCAGACGAAGGCCATGCCGCGAAGATTTGCGAGCCAGCGGGGAAGCGAGCGCGGGGCGGACCATCCCAGCCGACGATCCACGCATTACCCACGAACGCCGTCGGAACCTGATAGCCGGTGAAGAACGAATCGAGTTGCGCGTTCGCGGGGAATTTCTTCGCGAAGCGTTCCGGCCACGCGACGTGCCAGCCTTGGGGAGTGGAAACTAGATCGCCTTGCGCCTGCCACGCGGCGAACATCTGAGCGGAGACGGGAAACCGCTTACGGTAGACCTCCGTCGTCCGCCACTCGTAACCCTGTGGTGAAGCGGCGGTCGGCTCTTGAAGCGACGGCCATGATCCAGTGTCGATCATCGCGACTTCAAGAACGCGCGACTTGGCTACCGCATCGAAGAACCCAGCCCCGCCTTGAGCCTGCACGGAAGGCGTCAGCGGCTTGCCGAATGTATCGCCGAGCGCCACCTCCAACATGCGCGAGCGTGGCGCGCTATCGAAGAACCCGTCGCCGCCCTGTAGGTAGGTCGTCGTGGCCGCAACAATCGGCCCGGTGAAGAATACCGCAGCAGCGCCGAGCGCCACTTCCAGCATGCGCGACTTGGGGACGGCGTCAAAGAACGCATCGCCACCACGCACGGCTGTCGGGGACGGCACGTTGCCACTAGGCGGTAGGACTGCGAGCGTTTGATAGAGGACGACGCGCTGCATCTCAGTAGCCGATCATCCGGGGGCGACGGTAAATTGGCGTTCCTTCAAACCCACTGATCCATAGTGATTCCTCTTCTGATGCTGGGCCGTAGATAAGAACGATGATGCCTTGGACGCCGGCGCCGGAGGTGGCAGTTCCAGTTGGACCAGAATCATTGGCTCCACCACCGCCAGCGCCATATGCCCCGCCAGCACCGGCCGTCGGGAAGCCACTGCCCAGACGACCGCCGCCACCGCCGCCAGAGCCGTGCGTTCCATCCCATTCTGTCCCCGGAGAGCCGGGGTTGTTTCCGGCCGCGCCACCAGCGCCACCCGATCCCGCGTCGCCCGAGCCGCCGCCGGTTTGCGTGTCGCCCGTGTTGCTGCTATCCGTGCCGTGATTCCCGGCCCCGGTTGACCCAGCCGCGCCACCGCCACCCGAAGCGCCATTACCACTCACCCCGGTCAGGTTTCCGCCGCGCCCTCCGTCGTTTGACGATGTTCCGACACCGGAGGCACCGACGCCGCCCGCGCCTCCGTTTCTTGAGCCACCGCCCGCGTTTCCTCCAAGTCCGGCCTTGGAGCCGACACTGGATGCGCCGATTGTGGCACCGTTGAAGAAAGTATCTGTGCCGGGATTGCCGACCGTCGAGCCATCGGTGTTGCGGACAACCGCCACTCCTCCGGCACCGACTTGGGTAACAGCCGTCGTAACTCCTGGAACCGCGAATGAAAAGTTGACGATCATGTTCCATGCACCGCCGCCGCCACCAGTCATGTGCCCGACACCGTTACGACCGGCAGCGCCGCTGCCGCCAGCGCCAATCGTCTCGATCGAGTTGCTAGAATTGTTCCAGTCGGCGGGCGAGGTGTAGAGAACCCCGGAGACGAGAAATACCTGTGTCGCCATCAGCCGCCGTCCTTGGCAGCCGGCGCGGCTTCTATCGCGCCATCGGCAATAGCTTCGGCGACTACCGGCGCGGCGTATTCACCCTGCGCATCGAGCGCCCAGCCCGGCTCCGCCTTGGCGTCCTGAAAGAGCGTCAAACCGTCGGGCAATACATCGAGTGACGGATCGGCCATTCTCACTTCGACGATATCGCCGGTCTTGTTGTCGATGACGATGCAGCGGTCGTCCTCGGCAGGCAGACCTCGCGCCTCAGCCACCAGCGCCTTGCACCGATCAAGGTCTGGCAAACCCTCGGCCATGATCTTCGCGGGATCGAGGATGACGATGCTTTCGCCGTCGCCGTAGTGCCGTCCTCGTGCAAGCTCCGCCATCGTATCGCAATGGACGATGCGCCGAGTGATTCCCGACTTCGCGCCATAGATGATTGCGGCGACCGCCATCAGGCGTCCTCGGCTATAGCCCGTAGGAGCGGATGGCCTCTTGACGGGCTTCGGAGCGTTCCAGCTTCTTCTCAATAACGTCGCAGGTGAACGTGCTGGCGCACCCAGCGCAGATCAGGCACATACAGCCCTTGCACAAACCACCAGCGTCAGCGGGGTCGCAGAACGGCTTTACCTTGGTGACGAAGTTGCAGTGCCGACAAGTGAATCCATCTACCTCGCGCGTGCGCTCGCCCGGCATGTCGTAGGCAAACAGGCTTCGGGAAAAGCCGTAGTTTGGACTGATACGCCCAGCCATCACCAAGCCTCGTCGGCTATCGACACCCAGTCGGGGTGCAGGACGTGTCCAGCCCTCTGCTCTGGGTCGGGATTGTACTCGGCCACGAACGTCAGCCCGTTGACGTTGTTCACATCGTCCGGGCACGCCACCCGAACTGTGTTGCCCTTGGCGCTTGCCTTGAGGAAGTTAGGCCACTCAGGGCGCGCGGTCATGTTGAGCGCCAGCGCCGTAGCCAACGTCTCAGGCGATTGAGCGCCGACCAGCTTTACGCCTACGCTGGTGCGCCCGCCCTCGGCCGACATGGCGCTGAGGATGACCCAGCCCGCTTTCGGAACCGGGCCATCCACCGTGATCGTAATGATCTTCATCGGCTACTCTTGGAACGAAAGCTGCCCCGTCGTCGCCGCAGTATAGGTCGTCGATAGTCCGCGCAAGAGGAGCGCGGCCGACGCGGTGGCCGGCATGACGAGATACTGGCTTTCCTGCGCCGCCACCCAGCGCAACGAACCGCGCTGGTTGACCGCCTCGTTCCATATCGACGAGTTCGCCGTGATGGTCGTCGCCTCGGCGGTGGCGGTGATGCCAGCTACCACGACCGCAGCGGAGTCGGCTGGGTCGAGCGAGGTCGGCGTCCACGCCGTGTACGCGCCCGCGCCGGATGCGGTAGCCCGCGACACGTCCCACTGAATGTAGGTATCGGTCGCGTTCGGGTTAGCCGACGCACCGACCATGATCTCGAAGATTTTCCCGCGACGAAGCGCGCCGGTGGTTGCGCCTTGGATCAGGGCGGCCGTCTTGTAGGTCGTCGATACGGCCGAGTGTGATCCGGGGACAGCGTAGTAAGCCATGTCAGTCTCCCTTGAGGTTCACGACTTTAGGATTGCGGGGCGCTTCACGCTCCGCAACCCCGAGGGCCGGATCACGATTGCCGGTCCAAATGCTCTGCATGTAGTCGATATCGTCCGTCGCTCCTTCGAGGAACGCACGGTCGCGATTGGCCTGAGCGACCACGCGGTCTATCTCGGCGATGCGCGTCGCGAGTTCTTTCCGTCGCACTTCCAACTTACGGCCGAACGGCGTGCCGTAGCTATACCCATAGAGCGGGCCGGGTTGAAGAATATCCGACTCCGCCGGCGCATAGACCGCGATGCCGAATTGCTTCTCGGCAATCTCGATCCAGTGATGGAAGCCCGGCCGTTGAACGAGGTACTCGTGACGGCTCGACATATCGAGGCCGTAGAGGCCGATCTCGGTCACGTCGCCCAGCACCATCGCGTAGAGCATCATCCACGCCGGGGTCGACGTGATGAACAGGCGGCCGAAGCGCGCGACGATCTCGTCCTTCGGCAACGGCGTGGCGCGGGGGAACAGGCGCAAGTCCTGCGCGATCACTTCAAACGGCTGGGCGTTCACCCAGTCGATGTAGGACCGCTCCCAAGGCTGGCCGTCGCTCAAGCCTAAATCATCATGGGGGTCGAACCAGCGAGTGATCCGAGGGAGGACTCCCGCGTTATCTGGCGAGCAAGCCCAAATCTCAACATCGGGATCGCGATAGGGCGCGAGCATCCGCGAGGATGGGCAGGTTCCGACGAGGGCGATGCGGCGGCCCATCTAGAATACCAGCGTTGAAACGATGGGGGCGGTGCCAACCGGGGCGATGCCAAAAATGGCCCCGGTGGTGATCGCTGCGTCGAGTTGGAACGGCACGTTCGCAGGGACCAAAGCGCCAAGTGTCGAGGAAGCGATGGTCGACGACCCTACAATCGCCCACGCCAGCGAGGAACAGGCATAGAGGAACCTGCGGCTATTGCCGGCCGGATTGACCGTGCTGGCGGCAATCAGCGATGCCGCCACGGTGCTAAGCGCGACCACGCCAATAGTCGGTGTGGGGCTGCCGTAAGGCATTAGCCAGCGGCCTTAAATTCGAGGACGTGTTCGGTAGAGGGCAGGAAGCGGTCAACGTAGACCGCGGCCGATTCCGCGACAACCTCTGGACCGCGCTCGTTGGACGGCGCGGCATTGCCGAACACGGTAGGCGCGGCCAGTGGTTCAATCACGGTCGCCGCCTTCGCCTCGATAGCCGACAAGCCCACGTCGAGTTCGGCGTCCGACCCGTCAACCCAAGTGCGGATGAAGTAGTTGATCTGCTCCAAGGCGCCGTCAAAGTAGGTGATCTCCGAGATCATTCGGTCGCGCATTGCCACCATCTCGGCGCGCTTGGTCAGCACCATGTGCTTGACTGCGTTCATGCGGCGCCCCATCGGGGTCGCCTCGTTGTAGCCGTAGATCGGCGCCCGGCGGCCAAGGCTCGACTCGCGCGGTATCTTTACCGATACGCCACGCTCCGCGGCGATCTCAAGCATCCGCCAGCAACCAGCCTTCTGCGAGGTGTAATGTTCCTGATCTGCCGCCATATCGACGCCGAAGATGGCGATCTCGCCGCCTCCCGCCGCATCGATCTCGACTAGCGCCTGCGCGATCATCATCACGACCGACGATGAAATCCAGTTCAGCAGATCGAAGCCCGGCTTGCGGAACCGAGCCTCAAGGCTGTCCGCGCCGAAGTTCTTCTCAAGCAGCTTGAACGGCTCCGCTCGCGCGATGAGGTCGTTCTTCTCCTGCATGGTGATAGGGAAGGTCTGCGCGTTAAGCCACGCGAAATGCGGAAGCGCCCAGCCCGAGTTCTCCGGGGCGACGAGTTCGACGATCGCATGGAGTTCAAACCAGCGCGAGACGCGCTTCACCAAACCCTGATTGCCGGCCGAGCAAACCCAGATATCCCATTCGAGATCGTCGAAGGGGGCTAGGTCGCGGGAGGTCGGGGCTGTGCCAAGTATCGCAATCCGCTTCATGGCTGTCCTTATGTCGTGGTCGAGAGTGTGAGCGTCCCGCCAATGGTTGAAACGGGGAACACACTCTTAATCGACCACTTGGTCGTGGACAAGCCGAAGAGGGTTATCTGCTGGGCATAGGTGGACTTGATGACGGTGTTCGTCGACGGATCGAACGACGTGCCAGCCGCCGCCTTGATGAACACACCCGAAGATACAAGGATCAGCGACAGCACGCGCTCAACGCTGACTTTGGGCGCCTCAAGCATCGAGAATATGGATAGCGCACTCGACGCCGAGATCGTGGCGTTACCAGCGGCGATGTTCTGAGTGCCGGCGGTGGTGTAGGCCGTGAGGGTGCCTGCGGCGAGAACCGTATTGAGGTCGGCAGCGGACGGCGTGACGGAGACGCCGCCGATAAACAGGCCACCAACCGGGAGCGCGACCTTGCCCTTCCAACGCTGCACAAAACCGTTCGGTGCCATGATGCCCTCTTGCTCGTTATCTTTGATTACTTAGAGGCAGAATCAATTTGGCGAGGCGACCATTGCCTCCGCTTCTTCCATCGACAACGGTGCTTCGTTGATCTTCCGGCCGAGAATTACGTCAAACTCGCCTTTCTTCTCGCCCTTGACGATCATGCGAATGCCGGGCTGCTCGTTGAGCTTCGCCTTCGGATAGACCTCGATCACGCCGCGGTCGATCAGGCTGCGCCGGTTGGCCGGGCGGATGGACAGAACCTCATCCCGCGTCAACGCGGCGCCGGACATCAGCTTCTTGTCCCCAAATGTAAAGAGGCGACGAACCGTCGCCCCCCCGATATCAGCCTCGCGGATCATGGCTAGGAAACAATCGCTGAATAGTACACCCCGAGGTCCGACCCAACGACTTGCATGTCGAAGGACATGTCGAGTTCGTTGCGGATCGTGCCGATGCCGAGCCACGGCATCGGAATCTGCGCCACGCGGATGCCGAGCGAGTTCAGCCCGGTAAAGCCCGACCAGCCGAAGGTGTAGCCGGCCGACGGCTGCATGAGGCCTGGCGACGGGGCGGCGTAGCAGAGCAGCGCGTTCTTGCCCGAGACGAACGACATGGAAGCCGCCACGCCCTCGGCTGCGGTATTGTAGACCGCCTTCGAGACGACGACCCGTTCGATACCGAAAGCCTGCGCCAGAAGCGCCTCGGTGATCGTGCCGGCGAAGACCGGGTTCGTGTACTTGATGCGGTCGATGATGAGCGGGTGCTTGCGGAGCGCCTGAAAGACCGGCCATGCGATCAACAGCACGTTCGGCATCTGGCCGGTGTTCTGCAAGATCGTGGTCTGGCCGACCGCAACGTCGGTAAACGGATCGGAGTTCGCGTCGTCGTCCCACTGGACCGTCGTCGCAGTGCCGGGGATGCCGCCGAGCGCCGCCGTGGTGCCGGTAACGTCCGTGCCCCATACGCCGGTCTTGACGTAGGTCGTCATGAAGATGCGGTCGCGACGAATGAGCAGCTTCTGCATCAACTGCTGGGACGAGGCCATGTCGATATCGACGGCCGGGTCGGCGTTGGCGCGAACCTGCGGACCGATATCCTGATGGAGCGCCCACACTGAAGCCGAGTACGACGCGGTGTCGAGGTTGACGCCGGTGCCCGCCGACTCCGTCGCGTCGGCGCGCTTCTGCGCCTCGTCGCGGAAGAAGTCCGCTTTCGACCAGCGGAAATACTTGTCCGTCTGATGCTGGACCGGCACCATCGGGAAGACCTTGTCGGCAACGTAGGCCGTCTGGTCCTGATAGTAGGCTGTCGATATCGACGTAAGTGATGCGGCGATGTGGACATCGGTAACTGTCGGGCTCGGCACTGGCGTTATCTCCTATATTACGCGACGGAGCCGACGGGCACGCCGGAGCCGAACAGTACGGCAGAGAAAATGGCGCCGACCGCGGTCGCCACTTCGATGGACCGCCCCGCAGCCGCGACGCCGGCGGCGCTCGAATACGGGATCATGCAACCGGACGAACCGACTTCGAGCAACATGCCCGCGCCGATGGCCGTCGAACCGGAGACGACCTTTGACGTGCCGTAGATACCCACGTCGGCGGCATCACCGGAGGCCGGCTTGTTCTGCAGGATGCCGTAGATCGGCTGGCCGTCGACGGTCGTCCCCAGCACCGTGCGATCAGCGACGGTGGACAGGCGGACGGCGAGATACTGGTACGATCCGCTCGGCCCCAGCTTGGTCGAGCCGGAATAGGTCGAGTTGCGGAAGTCCGCGCCGGCGAGAAGCGTGCCGTCATGGATGAGGTTGTTCTCGGTAGCCATTGGGGCGCGTCTCCTACGCTGCGATCTTCTTCAACTCGTCCGCACGCACTTGCTGAGCGAGGTCCGGGTTGTCGGCGAACGCCTTGGTGTAAGCCTGATCCTTGGTGAGCTTCGGGTCGGCCTTGCGGAGTTCGTCGGCCTTGGCTTCGAGCGCGGCCTGCGGGCTACCGGCGACGGCCTTGGTCGTGCCGAACTCGCCGAACACGCGGCCCACTCGGATCGCCTCGTCGGCGGCCTTCTTCACTTCGTCGAACCGCTTCTCAAGCGCTGTCTGCGCTGCGGCGTCGCCAGAGTATGCCTTGCGCATCGTCTCGCCGTCCTCTTCCTTGAGGCCAGCGGCGACAGCGCGCTTCTTGAACGACTCGATGGCGACCGCGTTTTCGTGGCTGTCGACCTTCTTCTTGAGTTCGGCATTCTGCGCGAGGACCGGGTCCAGCGCCTTGGCGATGGCCTTCTCGATCTCGGTAGCCGGGTCGAGCGGTAGCGGGTTCGCCTTGATAAAGGTGTCGCGTGCCGCGCCGTCCATGCCGATGAACGACTTCTTGATCTCGTCAGACAGCTTCGCCTTGTCCATGAAGACCTTGTGCGGCTCGCTCATCTTGAGGAGCGCCATTTCGGCTTTCAGCTTGTCCGTCTCGTCGGTGGCCGCCTTGAGGAGGGTCGGGGTCGCGTCCTTGATCCCCTTGGCGACCGCATCGGCGATCAGCTTGTTCATTTCCTCTTCGGTCTTCGGCAGGGGCATGGGATCGTCCTTTGCGATGAACTCGTTGTATTCGGCGACCGTCTCCGCAACTGCGGCGCTCTTGTCGATCACGGTGGCGTCGGCGAGGATGGACTGGATCGACTCGTGCAACGCCTGTTCGGCGGTCAATTTTGAGCCGGCCCGTTTCATCAGAAGGATTCGAACTCCCTCACCCGCGCCGCGATCCACCGTCGAGACTTCACTGATGCGAAGATTCTTGAGCCTGCGCGGCATAGCGCGGTAATTACACCCGAGAAAAAATGCGGTATAGCCTGCTATCCGAGAGGGTCTTGAGCGAGATGCTTTGCGTTGGCTGACATTCTTTGGAGCATTCAGGCGATCCGCATTCTCGGTGTAACCACCGACGGGCAACGCCTCTACGTCGGCGAGATCGTGCGGCGCACTGGCGTAAACGAAAGCCTCGTCCGCAATATCGTCAGCCGCCTCCGCTCTTACGGGATCATGGATTCCGTGATGGAAACCTTAGCCGAGGCCGAGGCGCGGGGAGGGGGCAACCCGCGGCGATACTACTGGCTCACCGACCGGGGGCGAACGTTTGCCTCAGAAATATCGGACGCCGTTACCGCCTCACGCCCGCCGACTCCCGTCCTTGAGCGCGTCCCCTCCCGCGCTTCTTAGACCTGATTCCAATCGGGGTGGCCGCGGACTGCCGAATACGATCATCGCCGCGCCGCACTCGCATAGCGGCGCCCGAATAGGCTGGCCGACCAGCTTCACGCGTCGGCCGCGACGACCGCAAGCTGGATTTACGCACTCAGCCGAATAACTCACATCGGCTCCGACGAGGCGCGACCGCCAATCGAGAGTTCTGGCCTTCGCCCGGCTTTGATATCGGACCAGACGTGCGGGTCGGATACTTGCCAGCCGGTCCACCACCCCATGAGCGATTGCCCTTTGTCGTTCTTTGCGGTGATCCCGACCGCCGCCTTCTCGGGCGTGAACATCATCGACTCGATCATGCGGCCCGCGTCTCGCTTCGAGTGCATGTCGCCTTGCTCGCGCGAGTGAAGCGCGAAGTCGTAGGCACCAGCTTCGAGATGGCCGAGGTCGATGGCCTCGTCCTGCTTGTCGATCACTTCCTTGCCGTCGATGTGCGTGACGCTAGCCCATCCGAAAATCTGTTGCTTGTCGGCGTCGACTTTCGTCACGTCCATCTTGAGCGAGAACTTTTCAGCGGCTTCGTCGTCCGGGGCAGCCTCGGTCGTTTCTTCGTCGGCCTGCCCAGCCATGATCGCGCTGAACGGCTTCGCCTTGCCGCGTCCTTTCTTGCCACCAGCGCCGGGTGTGTGAACGTCGCCGACGCCCGGTTGTTCCTTCCGAAACCAATCGCTGAACATCGACATGCCGAGCCTCCGAAAAACGGGCGTCTGAGAATGGCGATATTCGGCCTGTTTTCAGCCTATTGCAATTAGGCGGAAAATGCCTATATTAGAGATGCCAAAGGAAAGGAGCGCCCAATGGCAAATACGAGACTCCTCTACAGGAAGGGCGGGACCGCTTGCTTCAAGTGGCTCCCGGTCCTTGCGACCGCCGACGAGTTGCCGGCGAAGCGCATGGCCCTGTTCGTTGCGGGCTACGCGACGATCATCCTCGACGCCAACGACCCGGCGCCGACGAAGTACGACCCTCCCGGCGCTTGGGCCGGGATCGGACCTTGGAAGAAGGAGGCCGCATGACCACAAAGACAGCATTCATCGCCGGCTACCGCGAGAAGGTAGAAACGGCCGGCTACGACTGGACGAAGGTTCCGGGGCGCGTCGACAAGTTCATGGCAGCGGTCGCCGATACGCTTGACGGCACGAAGGGTACGCCGTGGGCTTGGAACGCCAGCGAGGCGGCGCGAATTGTCTGGCGCGAGATAGGGATGAAGGGACCGATGACGCTCAAGGGTTTGAGGGCATTGCCAGCATGATCCGAGACGCCCTCGAACAGATCGCCTCCCTACAGGAGCGGATCGGCGTCGTATCGCTTGAGCGGTTCGTCCTCCGCAACGGCCGCGAGTTCAAGCCGATGGCCTACAAGGGCCGGCGGATGAAGCCGAAGCATTGCTTCGCCAACGCCACGCAACTGATGTGGCGGCGCGGCCTGACCTACGTCGAGGGCTTCGCCAGCCGCCCGAGCATAGGCTTCCCCTTGCAGCACGCTTGGGCCATCGACGCGGCCGGGAACGTGGTCGACCCGACATGGGAGCGGCCGGCCGAGTGTTCCTACTTCGGCGTCGCCTTTACGCCCGAGCAAGTCAACGCCACCGCCCTTCGGACGGAATGCTACGGCGTCCTAACCGACGGCTTCCGGCTGAACGTCGAATTGATGGGGGAGATGGACCCGGATTTCCTGACCGAGCGCGACCTTGCCAAGCGGCCTGCGCCAAGGCTAGGGATTCGTGCATGAACGCAGATCAATACCGAACCGCCATCGCCGCCCTCGGCCTCAGCCAAGTCGCTGCCGCTAAGTTTCTTGGCATTAGCCCCCGCTCGTCGCGCCAGTACGCGGCGGCTGGAGCGCCCTACTTTATCGGAATGCTGCTCTGGCTGATGGTCAAGCACAAGATCGAGCCAGCCTCGGCTACCGCCCTCGTGGCGAAGAAGGTCCGCAAGTAGTCAGGCGGGCATGTCCTCGACGCTGGCGCTTTCGTCTGCCGGAAGCATGTCGAGGTTGGTAATCAGGTCCACGCTGCAACGACATTGTGGATGCAAGGGCGGCGCGGTTACTGGCCCATCATCAGAGTCAAAATCCTCGCCGATCTGAACTCCATCCGGGTTCATGTCGGCAACGGACGCACACAGCACACACGTCTTTTCATCTAAGGCGATCTGCCAATACTGGCGCACCGAGTCCTGTGTAAGCGCACCGCTATCAATCGCTTGTGCGTAGGAATCCTGCAATCCCATCGATGCCGCGCGCACGCTCTCCGTCTGCGCAATCATCCCAGCCCGATAGTCAAGATAGTTGTCCTCGTAGTTGGCGGTCATCTGATCGACCTGTGCGTCGGAGAGGGACTCGCCACGGTCAAGCGCCGCTTGCAGCACCGCATCATCCGCATAGTTGGAAAGCTGTCGCGTGAGCGCCGCAGGGTCCATCCCGTAGAGCATGTTCCGGTAGTTGAACACGGCCTGCGCCATGCGGTCGGTCAAGCCGATGGTTTCGCGAATGTCCGCCGCGATCTCCTCTGCCGTCAGTCCCGCACGCTGGCCGGCGATGATAACCGCGTCGATGGTGTTCCGGGCGTCATTGCTGAGTTGGACGATTAAGGCGTCCTGATACTGGCGGAGCGCGTCCTGCGTCGCTTGGCTGAAACGATCATAGGCGAACTTTGATCGGAACGGCGCCACGTCCTTGAACACCACATGACGCCCAGCCGCATGGAATGCGCCGTTGATCTTCCGCTCACCCAAGGCAGCGGCATCGCTATGGAGCGCCCCCAGCCTCGCGAAAGGCCGCTTCATCGCCTCATGGAATTGCTTCCAGTCCACGGCCTCGCGCCAGATCGACCGCGGCAGGCCGTTGCGGATCAGGCCCACCGTGCGCGGCACGTCGACCAGCGTTCCGAGATGCTTCAACGCGCCCTTGAGGTCACGCGCTACGGCTGGCTTGGCGAGGGTCGCCAGTTGCCGGATGGGCGCAGCGCGGCTCTGGTAGCGCGATGGTTTCACGGTTCGACGATGCGCGGCCGGCGCCGGCGCTTCTTCATCGGCGATGTGCCCCCATGCTTGTGGAGCCGGCGGAGGTACGATTGCAGGATCATCTTGCCGATGGGCGTCTGCGACATATCGGGCTGGCCAGTAAGCGGATCGACCGGCGGGTTAGTGAGTTGAGCCTGTGCGTCGAGCGCGTCCTGATAGTTCTCCGACTCGGTGATATCCGGCAGGCCCGCGGAGTCTAGGACAGCCGACGACAGTTCGTCGTTCGGGAACAGCGGCATCCCCGCCTGAGACAGCCGCAAGATGAAGTTGCCGAGTACGTCGAGGTCGAGCCGCTGCGCTAGATCGGGCGTGAGTTCCGGGCACAGATCGAGGTCGAGGCCATTGAGTGCGAAGATGCGCGGGATCGCGTACCGATTGAACACCGACGCCATCGAGTTCAGGAACCCTTCGATGGCCTGAAAGAACATATCGGTCTTGTCGACTGACAAGGCTTGCGATCCCCTCGCGCCATGCCCGAGCGCGATGAAGTCGGCAAGCACGGTCGCCAGCATGTTCGTCTGGTGGCGCCCAATCGTCTCGTTAGCCTGCACCCCCTTGCCGCCGCCCGATGTGCCGCCGGGCGCGACGAGTTCAAAGCTGTATTGGTACTGCGACGAGGGGCCGGTTGGCCCTTGGAACGTATCGGACGGCATGACGAGGCCCATCTGCTCGTCAACCCGGAGGTTCACCGCGATCTTCCGAAACGCCGCCATCGCAGCGACAGCATCGGGATTGTTAAGCCGCTCCTGCTCCATGAGCGATCCGGGGACGCGGATAACCGGGAAGCCGTTCAGGCGCTCGTAAAGGATCGCCTCCTGCTCCTCCAAGCGTTTTATGAAAAACCAAGGGCGGTATGAGGACCGTAGAATCGAATTGTGCGTCGGCACCATGCTTTCGCCAGCAAGGAACAGATGGGACGGAGAGTCGACCTCGATGCACACGGTGTCGGCGTTTTCGACGCGCTGTACCGACCGGACGAAGTGGCCGCTATTGCGGTGCGTCTTGCGAAGCACCTGAGCGTGCCGCTTGCGCGGCAGTCGGTGCACCGGCAGGTCAAGCATGAACCTGACCTCGAACGACGTCTGTCGGGCCACAATCTGCTTTCCGTTGATTATGCCGCCCAAGGCGCCCGCTTCTTCCAGCACGCGTACGCGAGGTTGACTGCCGAGAGAACGCACCAACTCCACCACAGCGTCTATGAGACGATGATTGGTATTGGCGAAGGTGCTGGCCTCGTCCTTTGAGTCAGCCCCCGGCGAATAGCCATCCGAATCCATCAGCCCTTGCAACAACGCAAGACGCTGAGCCGGGGAGGCATCCATGTACCGCCGCGGGACATGCTTGTCGCCAAGAACTCCCGCCGCGCGTAGCCCAAACAATAGGCCTCCCGCGATCCCGGCAGTCGTATTGCCATCATGGTTGACGCGGAACCCATGCGCTTCCAGTTCGGTCTTAATGCTGAACAAATCCTTCGGATGGACCGATATTGCGGCCTTGCTCGTGATGCCATCGCCAAGCCAATAGCCCAAGACATAGGGGTCCAGAGGCAGCGGCACATCGGGGGATTGGAGAACCGGTGCCGTTCCGCAGCAGATGCTACGCGCCCTGCGATTATTCCACCGTTCCGTGCTTGGCCCCGGCATCGTCCTCGCATCAGCGTCCGCGTCGTACGCCTTAGCGATTTGCTCGGTGGTCATATCGCGAAGTCGACCATGCGTACGGTCGTTGTTATCGCTTACCCGCCATAGGTGACAGGCATCGGCGCGAACGGATGCCCCGGTCGTGAACTCGATTTCGTAAACCGGCCGGTCGCGGAACACTTCTGATTTGCCGACGACGTTCCGCACAGCGCCAGACTCGTCATAGACCTGATCACCAACCGCAATAGCGCCCATCGTTGTCCACCCTGAGGGTGTGCGAACTGGCGTATTCAAAGGAAGTGGACGGCCTTCGGGATTCGACTTGTGCTGCGACGGACGAAAGAGGAGCGACTTCTCCATCGGCACGTCGACCAGCGGCCCGCTATAGGGCTGTTGCGTGTAGCCGAGGATTTCCCCGTTCGGCCCGAAGAACCACTTGATGATCGTGTCCTGCCCTCGGATCGGTATCTTGCGCCAGCCGATGCGACCGTCGTTATACCGGCTGCTCGGGGTATCGCCGCCGAACGGCTGGCGCCCCATGCGGCGCTTGTAGACCAACTCCATAGGGGCGTAGCCGTAAACAAGCATCGATAGCCCCTCGACCACCACGTCCTCAAACGTCATCGACATATCGTCGCGCAACTCGTCAACGAAGTCGGCCATCTCCTGAGCCGCAGGGGAATCGTCCGCCGGCGTCGTCCGCCACTCGACCTTCCGCATCGTTGCGTTGATGGCGAACAGCAGGGCGCCGATAGTCGGATCGCCGTCGGACATTTCCCGATAGATGCGAGCGGCTTGGCGGCCAGTGAGGACCGGAAGGTAATCCTCCCGCACGTAACCGGCGAAGGCGCGGAGGCCGGACTGGCCGATCTCGCGGAAGGTCATGCCACCGGGCATTTGCGGGACCGGGCCGGTAGCGAGCGCCGGGGGCTGGGGCGGGGTTAGCGCGGTCGGGGTGGACGCATCCGTGGCCGCTTTAGTCTTTCGTGCCATTCCACGCCTCGCGCGCTAGGGATGCGCCCTTGTACCCCAACCGGGGCCAGCGTGACTACCTCCCGCGCTGTAGGGGCTATTTCAGCGCCACGCGCGAGGCGGCCAAGCGGGCTGCGGCTTCGATATTGGCTTCCGTGGCGGGCTTGGCTTCCGGCCGACGTAGGGCCGCGGGTGCGTCGGCGACAATTTGCTGGCCGATCCCGACCTGATACTCGGGCGAGCCGTCCGGCCCCCAGCTACCCTCGACGCGGTTGAAGTGGGCGATGGTCATCCGGCAGCGGACGACCGTTCCGTCCGATAGCGTGTACTCGCACCACGGCTCGACCGCCTTGACGATCTTGGTCGGGGTGATGATCGTCGTCTTGTCGTTCACGTCGGGATTCCTCTCTCTGGGTTGTCGCCTACATAAACCCTTGGCGCGGTCAAAATGATAGGGATGATGATCTTCGCCGCCGGCGAGCCGACGAGGCGTGAAAACGCTCGGGACAGCGCGTCCACCTGATCCTTGAACTTGCCGGTGGGGAACAGTTCGATCTCGTTGAAGAACTCCTCGTTCCACGGTCCCCGCACCACCGACACGTTGCCCGCCTCGGCTTGAGCGGCGATGGGCTGGGCGCGTATCTCCTTGTCGCCGGACTCAGGAGAGGCAAACGCCGTGAACCCGGCGAGCATGGCGATGAAGTCCTGAGCCTGCGTCTTGCCTGCCTGTCCGGGGTCTTGCGGTAGGTCGACCGTCACCAGTATCCCGTCGGCCTCGGCGGTGTTGCGGATGATCCGGCGCACCGCCGCGCCAGTCTGCCGCTCGCGCACCACATGCCCGATGAAGAACCTCCCATGAGCATCGCGCCCAAGTTTCACGCCGCAAGTGAACGCCGCCGTCTCCGAGACGGTCGCCGCCAAGTCCCAACCTCGCACCCATTGAAGCCCGGCCGGCGCCACGTCCACAATGTTGAACCACACCCGCTTGAACATCAGGCCGCCGCGGGGCGAGGGGCGCTGCTGGAACTGGCTGGCGATGCCATAGGAGCCGAGGGGCACCTTGTCGCGCTCAACGGTGGCGCGCGAGAACCGTTCGGGGAACAGCAACTCACCGTCGGCCGTGCGGGGATCGCGGAATCCGATGGACGTGATGCACTGGCGCTCTGGCTCGTACTCCATCGGCAGCATGACGTGTTCGTAACCCAGCTTCATATCGATGGCGACGCCCGACACGTCGTTCTGTTGAAGGCGCTGCATGATGACGATGATCGCCGACTTCGCAGCGTCGTTCACGCGCAAGGGCACCGACTCGCGGAAGATGCGGATCGTCCGCGCCCGCTCGGCCTCGCTCTCCGCCGTCTCCGTCGAGTGGGGATCGTCGATGATGACCCGATCACCGCGGCCGCCAGTCAGGCTGGCGAACGCTACCGCCTCGCGATTGCCGGTCGCGGTATTGGCAAACGACATTTCGCCGACGCGCGTCATCGAGACAGCGCTTCCCCATAGCGCCTGATACCACTCGCTCGATACGAGGTCGCGCATACGGCGCGCGTCGCGCTTGGCGTAGGTTTCCGAATACGAGGTTGTGAGGTAGCGCATGGACGGGAGGCCAGCCGGCCCCCACTCCCACGCTGGCCAAAATACCGATACCAAAAGACTCTTCATCGTACCGGGCGGCACGTTAATCAGGAGCCGGTGGATGCGCCCAGCCGTGACCGCCTCAAGGTGAGCGCAGATCGCGTCGATGTGCCAGCCGTGAATATACGGCTGGCTCGGTTCGAGGATATGCCACGCCTCGCGCACGAACCCGGCAAGGGTGGCGCACCGCTCTTTGATCTGCTCTCGGGTTCCGGCGACGACAGCGCTAGTGCTTCGTCGACGCCTCTCCGCCGCCATCTCCTCTGGCGAGGGAAGCCGCCCGGTAAATTGCCTCAAGGCTGGAGAACTGGGCATCGGTCAACTGCGAAAGGTCAAGCGGGTGTTCCTCGATACTGATGGAGGACTTGCGAGCATCCTCGTATGGCGCCAGCCGGCCAGCAACATCAACGGCTCGGCCGAGATAGTCGACGAACTTCGCCTCGTTGGCGAGCGAGTTCTTCTCTGTCGGCTGGTAGCGTCCAGCAAGCGCCATGAGGTTGTGGGCGGCCTTCCGCATGATCTCGACGGCCCGCATGGCGCCGGGAGGCGGCGGGGTCGTAGCGGCGGCTTTCAGCAAGCCACGCTTGCCTTTCGACCCCTTCGGACGACCGCCCTTGTTCTTGATTGTCTCTGGCATGGTTGAAAAACATCGTAACGCATTGATAGCAGGCGCGGAAGGGATCGAAATGAAAAGGCCCGGCTGGGTAGGCCGGGCCAGTTGAGTTCAGGGGTAATCCTCGGAGGCGGAAGTCGGTAGGACGCTGGGGGGTTGGCAATGGTCGAGCATCGCTGCCGGGTCTTTGAACAGGCTGATTGCCACATCGGCGCCGAACACCCGCTTCGCATACGACGCGAGGTAGCCGATGTTGAGCGGGACGTAGAGGTTGAAAGCGTTCTCGTTGCTGATGTAGCTGAGATCGCCGAGTGCGATGCGGAGCGGCCTACCCATCGCTCGGCTTTACCGCATGGACGATCCAGTTGGCAACCTTCAAGCCGCCGGGCCGCGTGATGGCTTCGTGGCCGATCTCGACCGAGTACCCGGCGAACATCGATTCGATCTCATGTAGGAACGCCATACGGACGTAACCATGCCCGCCGACGCTCTCATGGTCCCCGTCGGCCGCCGCCATGAGCGAGAAGATGCGGCCCTTGGGGGTGAGCCAGCCTCGCGCCCGCTGGAGCAGCGCCTTCGCCTTATCGAAGTGGACGTGCTGTAGGCAGGCTACGTCGATCAGACAATCGAAAGGCGGGTCTATCGCGGTTAGGTCGAAGATCGACTGCTGGGTGGCAAAGGCGAGGTCGTCCAGCCCTTCCAAGGCGAGAAGATCGGAAGCGCGCTCTACCGCCTTGGGGGACTGATCGATGCCCCACGCCTCGTAGCCCTCGCTGGCGAGGAAGCGAAGCTGTGCCCCGGCACCGCAGCCGATCTCAAGGAAGCGCGCCTTACCCTTGGAGGCGCCGTAGTGCTTGGAGACGAAGCGGACTAGATTCTCGTTCGGCCAGCGGCCCCAATGCCGGTCTTGGTGTGCCGCCTCCCACTCAGTGGCCGTGTCAAACGACAGCATGGAATTTCTTCTGCAACAGGATCGGGTCGAAGTTAACACCGACGGCGCTGATGCGCCTCGCGATCTTCTCGGCAGCGCGGCCGTCGCCGTAAATCGCCGCCGGCGCGAACCGGCCAGTCAATAGATTGCGAATGATCGCCTTCAAAGCGCGACCATCGCCCGGCGTAACGTTGACCACACATTGCGGCCGTAGCCGCCCCGCCTGACGGCGCCCGATATCAATCGCCGGCGTGCCGAACGTCGGCGCCTCATAGAACGCACTCGACGAGTTCCCGATCATCAGGTCGCAATGCTTCATCACCGACAGGTAGGCTTGCGGGGAAAGGTTATCAAAGAAATTCGACTTCGGATGCGCGTCAACCCACCTCTTGATCTGCGTATTTATTTCTTCACCGCGAGCATCGGCGCCAGCAGCAACGAACGTCACCGTCCCGTCGATACCGGCCAGCGCCTCAAGCATGGCCGAGAGGCCGCTGTTGTCGCCCAGCGTCTCATCCTGCCAGTTCGCGAGGATCAGCGGCCGGTGGCCTTCCGTAAACAGTTCTGTGACCTCCTCGCGGGACATAAGCGAGAGGGAAAGGATTCGATCTATCGACGGGCTACCGTAGTTGAATACACGACTTGGCTCCTCGCCCATTTGGATCAGGCGCTCGCGCGCTGCCTCGTGGGTGGGGAAGTGGAGGTGCGCCAGCTTCGTGATCGCGTGGCGGTAGTCGTTGTCCTTTGATCCTTCCGTGATATCGCCGCCAGCAAGATGGGCGATTGGAATGCTCATGTAGGAGCAAGCGACGGCTACCGTCAGCGTCTCCCAGCGGTCGCCGAGGATTACCGCCATATCCGGGTTCTGCTCGTAGAACGCCGTGCGGACGCCGCGCATGATGGCGCTCGCCTGATCGACGATCCCGCCAAGGTGCGTCGGCATCAGCCGCGGCTCGAAGCCGTCCGCCCTGATCGCCTCAAGCCCGGCGTGGTGGCCGACCGCGATCACGTCCACCGTCTCGCCGCGATCCCGTAGCGCCTTGGCGACCATGCCGAGGGGATTCCAGTCGGCTCGGCTTGTGGTGATGACTGCGATTTTCACTGCTTCGTCTCTTTTGTGCCGCTCAAGTCGATAGCGCAAGCAGCGGCCAGCAGTTCCCAACCAGCCTCAGTTAGCACCATACGTTCCTTGTCATTAGCATTGGGCCGCCGGACCACCCCGAGGTTTTCTAGTTCGTGTATGACGGCGATCCGAGCTTCCAGAACGCTATCTTTCATGTCGGCATCCTCCCCGACGGCAGGCAGATCGTCGTCCGCCATAGATGCCGCGCCCACTCGATATCGCCGACAACTTGCGCGCCACGGTACGGCGCGAGATCGCATAGAGGCGTGTAGAGCGCGCGGCAGGATATCCCCGCCTCGGTCAAAGCCCGCAACGTTTCGTCGCGCTGGCCGACGGTGATCGCGTTCATCCAGTAGTTCGGCTTGTCGTTCTCGGTCGGCTCGTAGAGCATTCCACCGAACACCGCCCGATAGCGCGCTGCGAGCGCCGCCTTCTGCTCAATGATCTCGTCCAGCCGCGCGAGTTGCCCGACGGCGAGCGCGGCGCCAAGGTTCGACATGCGGTAGTTGAACCCCACCATGTCGTGATCGTAGAACCACGGCGACGGATGCTTGGCGGTCGTCGCAAGGTGGCGGACGAGGACCGCGATATCCTCGCTGTCAGTCAACACCATGCCGCCGCCGTTCGTCGTCACGATCTTGTTGTTATTGAAGCTGATGGTCGCAACGTCGCCGATTGATCCGCAGGCGCGACCATCGGCGTAGATCGAACCCAACGCAGCCGCCGCGTCCGCCACCATCGGCGGCCCATCGCCTACTGGCGTAGCGGTAGGGTAGCCTAGCCAATCGTATCCCATAACCGCATGAAAACTCACGACGGCGTCGCCGTGTCCGCTAACGAAGATAGGCCATGCCCCGCAATAGCGAACGGCCGCAGCGGCTCCGGCGAATGTGAACACCGGCATCAGTACCTTCTTGTCCGGGCTGATCCCGACCGCGCGTAGCGCCAGATGCAGCGCCGCCGTCCCGCTCGATACCGCCACCGCGTACTTGCGCCCGACGCGCGCCGCCACGCCCTCCTCAAGCCGCCGAATGTATGAGTAGCCCACCGGCTCCTCCTCGGCGCAGCGGGTGACGTTCTCCACGTCGATCTTGTCGATAAACGGTACGTGTAGGGCGACCGGCTTGGTGCCGATTACGCTCTGGACGGCAGAGACGATATCGGAGGGGGTCATGCTCCACCTCCTAATGTCCGCGCCAGTTCCAAATCTTCCGCCGTGTCGATATCCACCGACCTCTCCGCCGGCATGACGTAGGCGTTCGGCGCCAGCGTCCACCAATCGCGGCCCAGCATCAGCGCGTTCGCGCGCAAGACGAACACCGCGCCGTTCGGCTTTACGAGACGGCCGGGCACCGGCATCAAGTGCCCCATGTGTTCGCCTGTCGGGAACATGAGGTTCATCCCGTCCTTGGGGATTTCCTCTACCGATACCGCCGCGTCCGACTGGCCGAGGACCGCGAGCGTGCCGTGAATGTCGTCGGGGATGCGGAGCGGGCTGGTCGGCTGTAGCAACACGATCAGATCGTAGGGTCTGCCCCACTTCGCTTTCTCATGCGCCACCACTTCGCGCACAACGTCGATCGACGGCTGATCGTCCGCTACCGGCTCGCGCAGATAGACCGACGTTCCGCCAATGCTTTCCTCGCCGATCTCGATGCTGTCCGTCGCGACGATGACGCGGTCGAAGATTGCGGCCTCGAACGCGCACTCAGCCGCCCGCCGTATCAGAGTCTTGCCTCCGACCGTGGCGAGGTTCTTGCCGGGCAGGCGCTTGGAATTGCCGCGCGCCGGGATGATGGCGATCAGTTTCATAAAGACCTCACCTTACCCAGCCTCACCATGCCATGCCTCGGCTCACCTCTGCTCGCCTAGGCTCAGGTAATAAATTCATCTTCGTCGTAGTCACGCGGCGACGGCTTGCCGAACAGTTCGATCACGTGCATCGGCGAGCGCCCTGTGCCGGGACGCTTGGCCGTGAGGTTGAGCGTCGTGAACCGCTCACCAACCTTGATCGGCTTCCGCGCCATCAGGCTCTTGCGCATCAGCTTCCGGTTTTCCATTTCGGACGGCATTGGGCGCTTGAAGCCGTCGCCCATCGCGGCCTCCGTCTCGCGGATCGCCTCGACCATCATCGCGAACTGCATCGGCATGAGCGAGGCGCGGTGGTCCGGGCCTTCGGCGTCAACATCGAGCGTCAAGTGCTTCTCGATCATCACCGCGCCAAGGCCGACCGCTACGGCGGGGAGAGTGATGCTCGGGGTGTGGTCGGAGAAGCCGACGAAATGTCGCTCATAGGTGGCACGCGGATTGAAGCCTATCGGCCGCTCAAGCCCCAACTGCCGCAGAGCCGGGATGGCGTAAAGGTTCGCCTCACCAATCGGCAGGGGGTATGCGCTGCCACAGTGCATAAGCGTTACCGTCTCGGCGAACAGCACGCCGCCATTGTGCTCAAATAGGCGGCTGATCTCCTGCATGTCCGCCATTCCCGTCGAGAGGATGATCGGCAGCCCCGTATCGCGCGCCGCCTCAAGGATGAACGGGTTCGTTAGATTGTCCGACCCGATCTTGATCCGCTTCACGCCGAGGCCGACGAGAAACTTTAGCGACTCCTCCTCGGCTGGGGTGCAAAGAAACTCGATGCCGACCGCATCACAATGCGCCTTGCAGGCTTCCAGAAACTCGAAGGATGGAACGACCGACCGGATCAGCTTGAAGTGTTCGGGCGCGTGCTTGTAGCTGACCTCGCCGTGAACGGTGGATGCCTGAAACTTGGCTATGTCCGCCCCGGCTTCCTTCGCCGCGTCGATCAGGCGCTTCGCTTGGTCGAGGTCGTTCTGATGGTTCACCCCAACTTCCGCAATAATTTCGACGGCGCTCACCCCTCGTACTCCTTGAGGTCTTGCGCGGCGGCCAAGGTCAATTCCTTTCTGATCTCGGCTTCTTCCGATTCGCTCATCATGGATGATGCCTCGCTACAGCCGCAGGCGGTGCGTACCGCTTCCCACCGGCGTCGATCACCGCCATGCCGCCCGTCGGCTCAACGTGGCTCCACGGCAGGCTCTGGGGCTGCGGCGGGCCGTCCGTCTTGACCGAGCCGCTGACGCCCCACGTCAGGACTTCCGACACCACCATGAAGGCGCCGACCATTGCCGGCTCGTTGTGTTGAACGATCTGGACGATAGACTGCTGGCCTACCTTGGCGCGGGATTCTGGATCGGCATTCATTTGTGTTCCTCGGTTTTCAGCGGTGGGTTCGGCCTAATGGTGTTCGGCTTCGCGTCGTCCCATTTGATCGGGACTCCACCCGGCCCTATGCCCGTCTCAATCAGCATTGGCGCGGGCTGTACGTCAACCGCCGCCCGCTCCGATTCCGTCGTCTCGGCTACTTCCTCGATTGCCTCGATGGTCCGGCGGATTTCATCCTCGGTTAGCGTGAACGGCTGGTCGGACTTCAAGCGGTCGACCAGCGAGCGGTACATGAAGCGGCGGTGGAGCGTCATGGCTCGTTTCTCGTCGCCGAGTAGGTCGAGCAGGATTGCGAGCGCCGAAGCTGCGGTTTCATGCGTGCGCGTCCCCCATGAGAATAAGCGGCCGTCCGGCGATACGAGAAAGTCGTCGGTCACTGCTTGCGGATTGTTGCAGGCGATCTTTGCCGGCTCGCGGCCCTCTGGCGGGACGCCTTCGTAGGTTTTCATGCGGGCGCCTTTATCATCGCGTGGATCGCCTTCAACAGTTTGCGGTGGCGGTGCGCGAACGCGGCCAGCGTGACTTTCTTCGTCGCCTTCTTGCTCTGGCTCATGTTGCCTCCTTGCTCCTGTAGGCTGGGAAGAACCCGACGCGAGGTGTCGCCTTGGTCGTGTGGTACGCCATGTCCACGCCCGCCTCTACGCAAAGGCTGTAGTACTGCCCAACGTCGACGACTCTCTGGTAGCTGAATACCGGCGTTACGATCCCGCCGAAACTTTTCTTGTAGTCGAGGAGCGTGTCGGCCGAGTCGGAGGTGCGCCCGCCTCCAAGGTGAAGCCAGCGGCAGCCCTTCTGACGCACACGACGCGCGGCTTCTAGGATCACCAATTCGTTCGCGCCCGGCTTCGGCTCATTCGAGTTGGCGGCAAGGTAGTAGTAGGCGGCGAGGTTGCCACGGAGAATGATGGCGGCGCTCATAATCCCGCTTTCGCTATTGCCCCCGAAAATCAGATCAGCATCGGCGAGCGCAATCACTCGCGCCAAATCATCGTGCGATAGGCGCCATCGCGCGGAGGCGCCGTTTCGTTCCATCGTCTTGTCATAGAGTTCCGAGAACGTGCGGCAGGTGGCTGGCACTTTCATCATCGCCTCCACCTGCAAACCAATCTGCGGAGGCTGATCTGGATTGCGTGCGGCCTTGATCGCGCCCTGCCGCCCATGCCGCATCCGTTCGATCATTGCCGCTTCGTCGTCGAGCGGCAGAACCACCACCGACTTCTCAAGCCGCGTATCGGCGTCGTGGACGAGGTAAAGCTGCTCGGTTTCAAACAGCGGGTTCATCAGGCAGAACTCACATACGATCTTGTTAGCCTTCATCCACCCAACCCATGCGGCGGCGTACTCCGCACCATGCGCTCGCGACGGGATCGGCGCGTCGGATAGCGGGCCACCATAACCCATGCTCGCCACGTCGAACCAGCCCGGAGCATTGGGGATCGGGCGCTTGAGGAACGGCTGGATGACCGCCCATCCCTCGGCAGAATTGTAGATCGCTAGATGGGCCGTCGCACCGTCCCGTTCGTGCGTCCGCGCGAAGGCGGCGGTAAAATGCACGTCGCGAACATCGTAGTTCATACGGTCCAGCGCCGCAGTCCACTGATCGGTTTCGTTTGCCGGGATAACAACTAGGCTCATTGCTTGAACCCCGGCGGCAGAATGATCGCGGGCCGAGGCGCGTTGTCCCGCGTCTTGCGCTTGAAGATGTTGTTCTTGATCGCCTCGGCCATCCCCATCGCCGGCTTATCCTCGACAAGGAACATCTGCTCGGACGCCAGCCCGCCGTCGAAGCCGATCAGCACAGCGTCCGGTCGGCCGCCGACGTTGCCGATTGAGTAGGACTGCGCAATGGTGAATTGAAGATGCCCGGCCGGGATATTCCGCTTCTCTGCCAGTCGGCGAAGGTTGACCACCACCGACATGAGCGCGCCCAGCTTGCCGACCGGAATGATAAGCGAAGTCGGCTGGTCATCCTCGTCCTTGAACTTGATTAGTGCCGTCGATCCATCCTCGGAGATTGAGTAGGCGTCGATATCCGATGCTTCAAGAACCGGCGATGGCGTGAGCGTGTCGTTCATTCGGTCCTCACTAGCGTCAGAAGGCAGTCGCGCAGGATTTGCTCTACGTCGGGATCGTCCACCATTTCGGCAATCCGATTCGCGCGGCCTGCGATCTCTTCGATTTCCTCGCTCGGGAGAGCAATGCGGATCGACTCGGTTTCGGATACCACCATCTCGCGCTGGCTGAGGAACGACTCGGTAAGCTTCTCGCCCGGACGCGCGCCGATGATCTCGATATCGATGGGCCGGCCGCCGATCATCAACTTCGCCAGCGCCATGATGTTCAGCGGCTTCTCGATCTTGGGGACCGTGATTAGGCCACGGTCGTTCCGCGCCAGCGCGTCCAGCACCACGCCAGCCGCCTCCGTCGCGGTCATGAAGTAGCGCGTCATCGCCGGATCGGTCACGGTGACGGGTCCGCCCTTGGCGATCTGCGCGTCAAAGATTTGCCCGAGAGAACCGGACGACGCGAACACGTTGCCAAGCCGGACGACGATATCGTTCGACGCCAGCGCCTCGGCCGCGCGTTTGGTGGCGCCCATGATCCCGACCGGCTGCACAGCCTTGTCGGTCGATACGAGGACGACCGTCTTTGCCCAGCCCACCACGTTCATGGTCCCGACGATATTCGTCAGCACCGCCTCACGAACGTTCGTCTCGCACAAGCCGACGTGCTTCAACGCCGCCGCATGGATGATGATGTCCGGCTTCTCGGCCTCGCATACCTGCCCGACTCGATGCGCGTCCCGCACCGAGCCGATGATCGACTTCCGGTTGGCGTGCGCGGCAAGGTCGTTCGCGATGGTGAACAGGTTGAACTCGGACTGGTCGAAAAGCAGGATCAGGCTTTCGGGATCACACTCCGCAATCATCCGGCAAATCTCCGACCCGATGGAGCCGCCCGCGCCAGTCACCAGAATGCGCTTACCAGCTATGGCTTCCTTGCGAGCGGCCCCATCGAATTGCAGGAGCGGGCGCCCGAGTAGGGTTTCGATGTTCATGGCCCTACCCCTACGCCCGGCGCGGAGGCGGGTTCAAGCCCGAACATTATCTTCTCCGTCCCTATTGCGGACTAGGCGAGATTAGCCTATATGTGGGGAGTAGAAATGGAGCGCATGAACGATGAATACCTACAACTCAGCCACTCGCGTCAATGTTTACGACGGCGAGACGATGGAGCAGACCGGCTCTAATGTCCTCCTGATCGACTGCTTCCCCGACGATTTGGATGAGCAAGCCGCGGCGATGGCTGTCCTCAAGCGGGATGGCCGCTATTGGGCTGGCGGCGGCGCGGCCCCGCTGGTGCTGCTGACCAAGATTTCCCCATGAACCTCGCCCCCGGCCAATACTGGTCCCTCTACCACGACGGACGGCAGGGCATCCCCTTCGGGGAACGCTCTTTCGTCGTCGCCACCCTGAACAACTAAAGCGCAAGACGCTGATCGACATTTCCCCGCGCAAGATCGCCGCCCGCATCAAGCGGACGATGAAAGAGCGCGCGGGCTACAAGCTTCCGGTGGACGAGGAGGTCGCCGAACTGGCCCTCTCCGCACTCGGCTGGAAGGAACCCCAACAGACAGGAGCGCAAGACATGCTGAGCATTGCAATCGAACCGCAGACTTTCTCAAGCCGCCATTCCGCCCGCCGCTCGGCGAAGCGGGCACTCGCGAAGCCGGACGCCCGCGAGGGTATCGACTTCGATATCGACGAAACCGAGAAGGGAGTCACCGTCGTCATGAAGATGCCCGAGAAGGTCGCCGCCGGCCCGACCGGCATCGAACGCCAATACGGCAAGGTCGCGCCGACCACACCGAACAAGGCGCGCGAAATTTTGACGACGGCCATTGCCGCGTCGAACGCGCGCACTGGCGCAACGCCGATTGTCGAGATGGCCCCGAAGAAGAAGCCCAAGCCCGCGAAGAAGCCCACGCGCAAGGGCGCTACCCGCCCGCCGAAGAAGACCACCAAGGCGGCGGCGCCTACGATGAACGGCAAGACCCTCCCGAACGGGCCGAGCAAGGTCCAGATCGTCGCCGACCTGATTTGCAGCGAGAAGGGCGCGACGGCTGCGGATTGCTTAGCCGCGACTGGATGGAAACAAATCTCGATCTCTGCGGCATTCGCCAAACGTGGCGGCTTTGCACTACGCAAGGAGAAGGACGGCAAGACGACCCGCTATTTTGGAACGCGGTGATGCCTGACGGGATACGCAAGACCGGCACCGTCGAGAAGATCGAATACACGAACGGCGGTGCCGGCAATCAGTGGACGACCATCGACGGCGTCCGCTATGCGACGTGGTTTGATATCCGCAATCCAGTGCATCCGCGCGAAGGTCAGAAAATCAGCTTCGTACACTACCGCGCCCCGCTATGGAGCGGTCAACTGGATATCGACTGCGCCGGAGGATTCGCAATCGCCTAACGCGATGCTTGCGCGAGAGGCCGTCCGACTGGCGGCCTCTTTTTACGTCTTGCGACTTGCGCAATAGTCTCGCCATTCAAGGTCGCTGGTACGTCTGGAAAGAGCAATTGCCACCGACGCACCGCCAGATCAACATATTGCGGCTCGATCTCCATCGCGGCGGCTTCGCGCCCACTGCGCTGGGCTGCGATAATGGTGGTCCCCGCACCTGAGAATGGCTCGAATACAAGATCGCCCACATCGGAGAACGCTCCAATCACTTCCATCGCAAACGCGACCGGGAAGACTGCTGGATGGTCAAGTCCCGCGCTCACTCTGCCGACTTGGCGATTTATGCGGACTACACTGTCGGGCACCTTGCGGCGCTGCGCAGACGCTTCCGGCGACGTGAACTCCCGCGTGATCCCATCTGCGTGGCGCATAGTCGACGCGCCTTTGGCTCGCGCTTTAACATTTTCTGCCTTCTTCATTTTCGTCTTGCGTGCGCGCTCCGCCACTCGGTTGAAATGGAACAGAAATTCATGGCTTGGTGCCAGCCGCCCGTTCCAATCTCCGGGCAAACCGAACCCCTGATCCCAAACGTACCAGCCGAAGCGACGCCAACCTTGCTCGCGCATAAAAGCAATCCACTCGTCCCAATAAGGGACCCACTCACTGTCGCGGTGCACGAGGCCTAGGTTAACTAGAATCTGGCAATCTGTAGCAGCCGGTGCGTTGACAAAAACACCGCGCATCAACGACTGCCAATCCCCGACTCCGCTGACGTATGTTCTTTGCTGGTCGTATGGAGGCGATGTGAAGATCAAAGATGTGAGCCGGTCACCCATGAGTCCAGTAATATCGTCCGCGCTGGTACTATCGCCGCACATCAACCGATGTGCGCCAAGATGCCATATATCACCGCGGCGGCTAATCGTCCGCGCTTGGCTCTTAGGTAGAATATCGTCTTGTCCACTGGCTTCTTCCGGCGACCCGAAGTCGGCGAGGTCAAATCCCGTCAGCGCCAGATCGAACCCCAGCACTTCAAGTTCCTGCAATTCAATCTTGAGCAGCGCGTCGTCCCATGTTGCGCCCATCGGTATTTTATTATCGGCAAGGCGGTACGCGCGTACTTGCGCCGCCGAAAGGTGGCCCAGCTTAATCACCGGCACCGTCTTGAGGCCGAGAGACTTCGCCGCGAGGATACGGCCGTGCCCGGCTACAAGAATGCCCTTCGCGTCGACGAGCGCCGGATTGACGAAGCCGAACTCTTTGATGCTGGAAGCGATGAGAGCAATCTGCGTGTCGTCGTGGAGTCTCGCGTTTTTGGCATAGGCGTGGACGCGGCCGATGGGCCAGTGTTCGATCTTCAACGCCTTCGCCATCATGCACTCTCGAAGTGGTTGTGGCAAATGCGGGCGAACACCGGCAGAATCTCCATGAACGGAGCGCGCCATTGATCGAGGCGCCCAAGACCATCACCGCGCCTTGATGAAGGCGCGGTTGCTGATAGCATTCGCTTTCCTGCCGGAACTGACTGTGTGGGAACAACCCAGCCGTAAATCAGGCGATCAATATCAACGCCAACCAAGATCATGGCGTCAGATGCTCGGTCCTTATCTTGGCGGGCTGTGATCGACCATTTGAATACGTTGCGTGACCAATCCGCTCCCTTGGTGCGGTAGGTTGCCCAGAACGCATTTGAAAACTTTACTTCAGCGCGGCACTCGCGTCCCCATATCGAGACTGCAACATCGAACGCCCCTTTATGTGGCGTTTGAATACCGCCAAGTTGCAAGGCTATCCATGTTTCCCAAAAATCAGGAGATCGCAGTGTGTCAAAGCCGGTCTCGCTACGCAATTTATCGATGTATGAGGTGGTTGCCTCACCCATGACGGCGACGGCCTCATACATCGAGCGCCCTCTGTCCGCTCTTGGTCTCGCGGGTGCGTCTAGCGTTGCTCATGTGATGCTTTCTATCGTAGTTCAGGTGGCATCTTTGGCACCATGCACGGAGATTGTCGTCAGCGCAATTTTCCGGGCGGTGGTCAAGGTGGGCGACCGTCAGAACAACGCGGGCGCCCGTCGCTGGGTTCGGCTTTCCGTTCTCGGCGCGGCAGGACGGATAATCCGGCGAGCCTTCGCAGCGCCACCCGGCCCGCTCCCGAACCCGCAAGCTGATCGCCGGCCAGTCCTTCGGATACCGAGCGCGGTTCTCTAGCCTGATCGGCATCAGTGGCTCGCGTCCGCGTTCATCGCATCGACAGCCCATTGGCGGAGCGTGTGAGCCGATGCACGCGGGGCGCCAGCGCGGTCGGCGCGTCCGTTTGCGAAGCCGTGCCGATAGCTGGCGCTGCGATTGTCGCTCGGCTCGGGAAGCGATAGGTCGTAGCCATCCATGAAGCCATCGACCATTTCGGCATTTGCTTCGACGGGCATCAGTGCCTCGTGAGTAGGGCGGTTGCCGCCTCCGTCCCAGCCTCGGGGTCCAGCGACGTGATCCCGCTACGATGGCACAAGTCCCGCGCCGCCGCGACCGAACCGCCAACCCCGATCTGATCGAGCGCGGCCAGCAACTCGTCCGACGTAGCCTCGGGCAACTCCGCCAGCACGTCGAGGGCGCGGTGCACCACGTCCCCAGCCTCCCCGGCTAGGCGCTTGTCGGCTACCAAGGACTCGACCGCCTGTAGGGCCGCGCCCGGCGCCCGGATAACGGCGAGGATCAGCATCGCCGCCCGTAGGTTCATGCCCGACGACGCCGGCTTGTGGGTGAGGCTGATGTTGCCGGGGCTGATCGAGTGCTGGGAATGGGAATTTGATCGGAGCGGGTTCATCCGCCGCATGGGGATAGACCGAATCCGGTCCCGGTACTCTCGGCGGTACTGGTCCCGCAGGTTGGCGTCGGGGATCACGTCGACCGCCCCTATCAGGGCCGCCTCAAGAGCCGCCCGGTCGTCGGGTAGGGAAAGGCTCCGCCCCCGGCCTTCGGCTTCCCAGAGGACGTCCACAAGCCGTTGTGCCCCACCTAAAGCGTCGGCGTAGGCTTGGGCGCCGCGGCTCCTTACAAGGTCGTCCGGGTCTTGCCCGGCTGGCATGGAGGCGATCTTTAGAAGGCGGCCGGGGATCATCAGCGGCAGGGCGGTGGCGATGGCTCGGCGGGACGCCATCCGGCCGGCGCTGTCCCCGTCGAAGGCGATGGTCGGGCAATCGGACATGCGCCAGAGGTTCAACAGGTGGCTTTCAGTCAATGCGGTGCCCATTGGCGCGACCGTCGCCGGGAAACCTGCCGAGGACGAGGCGATGGTCGCCGTGTACCCCTCGACCACGATCAGCGGCTTCTCGTTCCATGCCGGTTCGCGGGCGTTGTTCGCGTTGTAAAGCGTTCGGCCCTTGTCGAAGATCGGCGTCTCGGCAGTGTTGAGATACTTGGCCGGCGACTCGCCGCTGAGGTCGCGCCCGCCGAACCCGATCGGCCGACCTTCCTTGTCGAAGATCGGGAACATGATCCGGTTGCGGAAGCGGTCGTGCGATACCGCTATATCCTCGCCGGCGATAATCAGCCCCGCCTCGACAGCGTCCGCTTGGTCGATACCCTTGTGCGCGAAGTGGGCTTTCAACGATGATCGATCGGCCGGCGCGAAGCCGAGGCCGAACTGTTCTATCAGCGCCGGGCCGATCTTGCGCGAGGCGAGGTAGGTGATCGCCGAGGCTGAGGCCCGCAACTGATCGCGGAAGAATGTTGCCGCTTCGGCGACGATCTCGATCAGCGTCAGCTTGCGCGCCTCGCGCCTCGTCGACTCCGCATCTCGTTCCGGTAGAGCGAAGCCCGCTTGCTCGGCTAGTTGCTTCACGGCTTCGGTGAAGCCGATCCCCTCGCATTGCATCAGCCATCCGAATTGATCGCCGTGCTTGCCGCAGGGGAAGCAGTTCCACAAATCTTTCTGATCATTGACGCCGAGCGACGGCTTCGAGTCCGCATGGAACGGACAGAGGCCGATAAACTCGCGGCCCTGCTTCTTTAGCTTCACCCGCCTCCCGACCACTTGCGACACCGGGAGCCGGGCGCGGATTTCATCGAGTAGGTCCGGCGCGTAGCGCATCAAGCGGCCAGCAACAGTTGACGGACCATTTCGATCCGCTCACCGATCCACCGCATGACCGGAACCGCCATCGAGTTTCCGAGCGCCTTGTAGCGCGGCCCGTCTGCGGCTGGCTTCCCGCGATATGGAACGGCGGTGTAAAAATCAGGAAATCCCTGCAATCTTTCGCATTCGACTGGCGTAAGTCTGCGGACTGCGGACGAAGCAACATACGAGCGCGATGAGCCGCCGCTTGCCGCCCGAATGTTGGCAGTTTCGTGCGGTCCTTCGAATTGCGATCCGCCTTCGCGTCCGCGCATATCGAACGCCACCGCCACCTGCCCGCCCGCGTTCGCATGGGAGCCGCTGTGCCCCATCGCGCGGAGCGTCGGGGAGAGGCCGCCAGCGTCGGCGCCGTGATCCTTGGAGGAGAAGGCGATGGCTAACCGTCCGCCAGCGTGATTTTCGTCGCCATTGGTTGTCAGTGTGGATGTGCGTTCTGCGGTCCCCATTGTCATGTCTTTTGAATCGAAAGACGCAATGATCGGCGTTCCCCGCCCCGTCCCATCCTCGCTGGCGTCGAAACCATCGGCGCGCAAGGCATGGGCGACGGGGATATAAGTTTCCATCGTATGATCGCGCGCTGAGGCACGGCCTCTTGCGGCACTAAGCGTATTCACGACGACGAAATTATCAGTCTCGGGGTCTAGGCGTTGGTTGCCCGCTGTGACACAGCGGGCAACGAGTCCGCCGTCAAGATCGAAGTCGGCTCCGAGTCCGCCACCGCCTGTAGGGCGGCTGCTAATTGTGGGGGCAATTCCTTGCCCCGCTTCGCGGCGCGGCGCAGGATTCCCCGACAGGCTTTCCGGCTCAAAAAGTACCGCTGCGGAACGTCGCCAGTCTCCAAGATTTCCGATAACGAACACACGCCGCCGTCGCTGAGGGACAGCCCGTCCAAACCCGTCCACTCGCACGTACTGAGCGTCAAGCACTCGGTAGGCCCACCCATACCCGAGTTCTGCCAAGCCCCCGAGGAAGGCACCAAAATCCCGTCCTTCTCCCGACGACAGGACACCGGGAACGTTCTCCCAAACGACCCATTCGGGACGGTAGCGATCAGCGATTCCAAGAAAAGTGAGAGAGAGGTTCCCGCGTGGGTCAGCCAAGCCCTTGCGCAATCCAGCGATCGAAAAGGACTGGCACGGTGTTCCGCCAACGAGAAGATCGACAGTTGCATCGGGCCACTCCTTGAAGCGCGTTATGTCTCCCCAATTCGGGACGGTCGGATAGTGATGCGCGAGAACTGCGCTCGGAAAATTGTCAATCTCAGCGAACGCTACCGGCGACCATCCGAGCGGATGCCACGCGACGGTTGCCGCCTCTATCCCGCTACAGACGGAAAGGTAGCGCATCACCCGCGTCCGCGCGCAAATATCCGAATCGTCTGGGCGTTAGGCATCATGGAGGGTCGCATCCTGACGGCTTGGGGAAGCCGCTAGGATAGACGCTAAGCCGGGATTTGGCGCTTGGCAAGTCTGGCGGAAAACGGCCATATTTTAGGACTTGAAGCATAGGCGGATATTGCCTATATCTAGGGTGCAAGACAAGGAGCGCACGAACATGGCAAGCATCTGGGTACGCAGCACCATCGCCACTATCGGCCGTCTCGCCGCAATGGAACGGGCGGCTTTACGAGACGGTATCTGCCGCGATGGCATGTACCGATGCGAACGTAGGCGTGGGCACTTCTCATGGGCCATAAACGGCAACCGCGCTTCAAAACAGAACGTTGCATCGTCGATGGACGCGGACGCGGCGGCGGTACCAGCATGAAAATCCGCGCCACCCCACACGGCACCGAGTTTTGGTACGACCGGCATACCCGGTGCTGGTGGGCGCGGAGGATCGACCCCGAAGGCAACCAGATCGGCGATGCCGAACACGCTTACACCCGTGGCGAGATCGACAAGATCGTCGCCGACTTTGACAGGAGCGCACAATGAACACCTTCGCCCTCGGCTTCGCGCCGATCACGGTCCCGCCCAACTCGGCGGCCTTCCTTACCCTCAACCTCTACGCCATCGACGAGCAGGCTACGCGCGAGGCCATCGCGCTACTCAATACCAGCGAGGAACCGGCGGCTATTCGCGCCAAGGCGGAGGCGATGCCGACCGAGTTTCTGAGGGGCATCAACCGCGACCGTGCCGACTTACTGGAACTCGACGCGCGCCTGATCGTCGCCAACGGAATGCAAGCCGCCGCCGAGCAGGCCAACAACGGCACGATGGTTTATTTCCTGAACGTCTATATGCGGCTGGTTCGGGAAGCCGCCGAGCGGCAACAAGGAACTCGCTCAAATGACTAAGCAGATCACATGCATCACAAAGTACCCGACCCATTCTGACCGCCATCGCCGCATTCAGGCTGTTGGCGGCTCCGGATGGACCGACACAGAAGACACGGCAATCGCCAACGTGAAGCGCGACTCCAGCGCTTACACGGTCACCGAAGGCGGCCGGACGGCAAAAGTCGTTGTCAGGCAGCACGACGGCCGCGATTACCTGAAGACCGAGAACGACCGGTTTCTCCCCGATAACCTTTTGGCGCTTCGGGAATGCTAGTCACTGGGTCGGGAGATACAAAAATCCGACCCTCGGAAGGCCGCTTAATCCCAACACAGAGGAAGGCCGAAGGGGAGGCGCGTTGCCTCCCCTTTTCTATATGATCATCCGAGCGTCGATGGCGCGCTTCGTCCAATCTTCCGGCGGCTTGTGTTCGGACAATTCGCGCTCGAATTGCGAATTGTCGTCGCCCGCGCTGACCTGCACGAGCGGAATGTAGGCGGTGAACCGCACGCCGCCATCCGTGACGCCTTCCCAGACGCGAGCCTTAGTCTTGCCGGGATGGCCCACGGCGTTGATATCGACGATTTGATCGGTGCTGGCGATGGTGGCCTTCATGTTTAAGCTCCTGTGGGAAGGCGGCTCGGCTGACAATTCCGGCGAGAGGGGCGGACCACGTTGGAGCGCAAGCACACCCAACTCAATCGTCAACCGAGCCTTGCGGGACTTTGCAAGCGGCGCAGCCGCAGCGTCAAGACCCTCAGAACATAACCGGAGCCTCGACGTAGCGCAGCCCCTTCGGCTCGTTGTCCTCGAAGCGCACGCGGCGCTCGTCAAACCATAGAGGCCGCACGCCGAACCCCTTGCCGCCCCGGCGCTTGGTTAGGATCGCTTCGGCCCGGCCCTTCCACCGATCCATTTGCTGTTGCCACTCGGCCCGCCCCTCGTCGTTCGCATCCGGCTCGTTGCGGCCAAGAATGTATTCCGGCCGGCTGACGAACAGGATCACGTCGGAGTTCTGGTCGATGGCCGCCGGGTGGGTTAGGTCGGACATTCTCGGGCGGCGGACTTCGCCCTCGTGGTACGCGCTCTTGAGCGGCATCAGCATCAGGACCGGAATGTGCAAGTCCTTCGCCAGCGCCTTCGCCTCGCGCATGTTGTAGGGGATCGCCTGAATATCCTCCATCTTGTCGTTCGGTTTTCCGAGATAGAGAAGATGGTCGATAGCGAGAACGTCCAGACCCTTTACCAGTTTCATGCGCTGCGCCCGCGATCTGATCCGCGCCATCGTCGGCAGCGTCCCGGCGTCAACGTAGAGGTGATGCTTCCGCATCGCGTCGTTCGCCGTCACCATGCGGCCGAACTCATCGTCGTTAATCATCGCCCGCTCGATGTTCTCGCCTGGGATCATCGTCGCCGCAGTGATGGCGCGGGCCGCGACTTCCTCGCCTTCCATTTCGGCCTGTATCCACAGCGCGACCTTCCCGCGATCCGGGGCGGTGATGTATTCAAGGACTTGCTGAGTGATCGCCGACTTCCCCGAACCGGAGGCGCCGGCAATGGCGTACAGGCGACCGGGCAGGAGCGCCCCGATCAGGTTTTGTATTTCCGACAGGCCGAGGGCCAGCCCGGCGTCGGCGTCATGCTTTACCGCTGCGTCGACATACGACAGAACCGAATCCCCGTAGTCGCCGACGTGCCTTACGCCCAACTCCTTGAGCGTCGGGAATAGCGCCCCAAAGGTCGAGTCGTACTTGTCGCGCAGATAGGCGCCGCCCATCGAGGTCGGGGCGTCGAAAGCGTCGTTGACCATCTGACGCCCGGCTGCGATCAGGCGGCGCTTAAGCGCATTGTCGGCGATACCCCGCGCGATCTCCTTTGCGGCCGGCGCCGGGACGCCCTCGTTGAAAAGCTGGTGGAGGTATTCCGACGACCGCAGGCCGAAGCCGATATCGCGGTCGTGACCGGCGTCCGCCAAGAGAGTGCCGGGCAATGCCACCCTATCCGACTCGATCATGTCGCGCATCAGCTTGAACAGTTCGCCGTTCCCCGGCTCGAAGAAATCATCCGCTGTGACGATATCGAGAACGTCGAACATCACATCGTTGTCGAGCATGATGCTCCCTAATAGGCACCGCTCGCTATCAAGATTCTGCGGCAGCATTCTATCGTCGCGCACATTGCTGTTCATGCCGCCACCTTTTTGCGTTGCTTATTTTTCTGTTGCTGAGATCGCGTTGCCCACCGTTCTTCTCTGGTCCCGACCATGTTTTGAAGCCCCAAGGGGGGGTCCGCGTAGATGGCTCCGTACTTGCCGCGCTCAAGATCGCCGAACGGCCAGTCTGTCATCGTAGCGCCGCAGCGCCAGCGACAACCCAGTTCCTCTGCCGCTCGGCCCGGCGGTCGGCGGCCTGAAATGCGAGCCGACTATGAAATCCGCAATATGGGATTCGCGCCGGTGCGTCGGCGTCCTTCGCAAGTCCGCAGAATACGAACGGGTGCGCGTCGCCCATCGGCCATTTGCAGATAGCATCGGTGAGGGCTTCGAGCGGGATCATCAGCGGCGCCCACTCGACGGGCGGCTCTGATGGCTTGGGTAGCGGCTTCGAATGCATGGTCGGCCTTGGGAAGCGGTTCTTCTGGCGGCTGCGTATAGTCTTGGTCGCCTGTCGCGCAACTACCTTCGTCACGTCTTCCACCGTTCTCCGCCCGCCCGGCGCCAACCCCATGCGGTGAATCTTTCCCACAACCGCGTTCCGCGAGCAGCCGAGCATCCCGCCGATCACGGACATAGAGAAGCCGCCGGTATGCAATTCCTTGAGCCGCTTCATCCTCTCGTCAGTCCAGTGAAACGTCTCCCATTTCAGTCCGGTCATAGCGCAGCCCCCTTGTTGTCGAGAAGATCGGTTTGTGCCCGCTTGTTCGCCGGATCGCCGTGCATCGCGTGAAGCCACACGCCGATGGCGTCCGCTTCATCTTCGGTCTGTACGTTGAACCCCAGCGACTTTGCCTTGCGGATCATCATTCGTTTCATTTCGCCGGCTGGCGCACCCTTCGGCGCGCGGCCCATACCGAGTGCCGTGATCCGCCACGACTGCGACCGATACCCCTCCACCGGAATACTGTGCTTGGCGGCGATGTAGAGCAAGATCGCTTTGACGCCTTGAAGGAAGTTGTCCGTCTCGCGATTGTAGGGAATGCGCGGTGGGTGTTTCGGGTTGGGCGGCGGCGGGTCGTAGGGCAGTTCAAACGCGATCATTTGGATCGGCGCGTAGTGCGCTATCAACTCGGAGAGCGTATCGCCAAAGATGACGAACCGCTCCCCCATGTTCGGTCGCTTCGGCATTCGGAAGATGCCGAACTCAAGGTCTTTGTCTTGCAACGAATTATCTCCGCCGAAGCACCAGCCGGTTTGCGTGGCAGGGTCGAGGGAGAGCGTTCGCATCAGTGCTGCGTCTCGTCCGTGACCGCCTTTGCGATCTCATCCATTTTGTCGGCAATCGCCTTCGGGTCGGGCTTTGCCGCTTTCTTCTTCGACTCGGGCGCTTCGATCCCGGCCGCGTCGAACAGTGTCAGCCCGGCGGCGAGCGCCACGTTGTCGCGCTGGTCGATCATATCCTCGTCGTTGTTCTCGGCGAACTCGTCGCGCATCGCGTCGGCCTTCTCGCGCAACTTGACCTCGGTGATGATGTTGCGCATCACCTTGCGCTTGATGCCGATCCCCTCGGCGTGTTCCAGAATGTTGTCCTTGGCCGACTTCACCTTGGACATGATGGCGCCGATCTTGGCGGACGCCTCGTCCTCGATCTTCTGCCACTCGTCTATGAAGCCCTTGACCTTCTGCTTGTTGAATCCATTGGTCGCCATTTTCATTTCCCTGTCTGGGGTTGAGAGTCGATTTCCTTTCTTGCCTTCGGCGCAGGCGAGACGCAAGGCCATACGTCGGCAAGCGTGGCGCGACCGGGGCCGGTTCGCGCCGCCGTGTAGTCCTCATGGCGTCCGCTGTTGCACTTCCGACAAGCGGCTACAATATTCCGCCGTGTCGTCTTTCCACCGTTAACCCGCATGATGAGATGGTCGCCGGTACAGGTCCGATCCCTCGCCGATTCTTCCTCGGGCTGGAACATGCCGACACCACACCAAAAGCATTTGCCGCCCTGAGCGTCGAACGCCTCGCGCCGGAATCGCCGGAATCGGTCGCGCTCCCGTCCGGCCATCTGCTTCATGGTGCGTGCGCCTCGGGCTGAGTAACAATCGGTCGACCGCGCTGCGTATGGTACTTGAGCAACTGTGCTTCCGCATGGGTAGAGTTCTCCAGCGTCACAGGCCCAGCGTCAGCGCCGTCTAGATCGACGCGCTGAACACCGATGACCGTAGCCAGATGATAGAGCCAGTTGCCGACATAGTGCCGCATAGTCCACCGCACCCACGACTGAGGAATATCTGGCGCTCGTGCAAAAATATCCCGGTGAATACCGATCTTGATCGGCCGTGGCGTTTCCTTCCGGTCCACAAAGCACGCCGGAAACCGCTTCACCAATTCCTCGCGCGTTCTCTTAACTATGATCTTCCTAGCTTTGTTCATTCTATCCTCCGTCAAAAGGCCATCTGACCTTCGGTTCCGTCCGGTTGTGAAGGGCATAGGTCGACTTCCCCACATCAAGCAGGGCCGTCGACCTAGCCCGACGCTTTCTGACCTTTCGGACAGCCGGCGCTTAGGGCGCTCACGAGCAGAGGCCGCCGTGAGCTTGGCGAGCTACTTCAATTCGACGCCGTGGCCTCGCGCCGGCCGCTCGTGGGCTTCTCGCCTTTCGGTCTGCCCTGTGGGTGCATAGCGGCTTCCCCAATCTACCCAGTGCCATCGCGCCGCCGATCCGTTGACCGTGAGCGGGGCGACCGCGACAATTCAAAATACTAGGGATGGGGCATTTTGGGGTTGCTTTACGCCAACACCCGCAATAGATAGCGGGCAAGAGCGCTGCGCTCCCGCGATGCCCTTTTCATCGCCAAGCAGGGGCACCCTTGAGTCGCATCAGGGTGCCCTTCGCATTTTGTAGCCCGAGGTTGCCGCGACCGTCAACGGCCGTCTTTTTCGCCCTTGCAATCCTCCCGCGCCGCGCGCAAATGATAGGCGATAACCGCCTAACATGGAGCGCAGGATATGAGCGACAATTCACTTCTAGGGGACAATTTGCCGGACCCAGCGCCGGCGATCATCGGCCGGCTTACGCAGGACTACCGTCACTTCGCCTCGAACGTTTCCGAGCATCAGGACGCCGCCGCCGAGATTCCAGCGGAACTCGACACGCAAGAGGATCACGACAAGGCCGCCGATCTCGTCGCAACGATGCGCGGCACCTTCAAGGCTATCGAGGCGGCGCGCGTCTCCGAGAAAGACCCGTTCCTGAAAAGCGAGCGGGCGGTGGACGGCTACTTCAATCCGTTGACCGAGCGGCTGACCTCCACCGCGAAAGACCTCGCCGCTCGCGTGAAGCTATGGCTCGACGCCAAGGCGGATGCCGAGCGCCGGAGGCGGCAAGAGGAAGCGGCTGCGGCCCAGCGTGAGGCCGAGCGCCTGCGCGCCGAACAGCACAAGCGCGAGGAAGCCGCCGCCGAGGCGACGCGCCGGGACCGCAAGTTGGCGCATGAGGCTAAGGCGGCGACCGCCGGCTTTGCCGCCGACAACGCCGAGGCCGCCGCCAACGCCAAGCAAGCGGAGGCCGATGTTAAGCCCGCCGCGCTGGCGCGTACTCGTACCGAGGACCGCGGCACTCTCTCGACGCTCAAGAGCGAGTGGCAGAATACAATCGAGGACTACGAGGCGATCCCGCTCGACAAGCTGCGGCCGTACATCAAGCGCGAGATCGTTGAGGCAGCGATCAAGCGGTTCGTCGCGATGGGCGGCCGGGAACTTGCTGGCGTCCATATCTTCGAGGGGACGAAGGCGGTGATCCGGTGAACGTCATCGACTGGGACGGGAAGAAGATAAGCAAGCCCGGCATCTACCGGGGAATCCCAATCGACCGCTACCATGAGAACATCTGTGATGGGCCATCGATATCCTCGTCCGGGCTGCGCCAGATTTTCAATGAGTCGGCGGCTCACTACT
>VFSW01000536.1_pt1 | contig 56179 bp, 53 predicted proteins | sample 5358111 | NCBI WGS metagenome assembly VFSW01 (sample SAMN11554181, study PRJNA540505) | mine drainage metagenome | isolation source: sediment from site ElyBrook_90M | place: USA: Ely Copper Mine, Vershire, VT | collected 2017
ATTCCTCAGATATTAGAGAACATAAAAAACGAATTTCAATATTACTATCCAGTCAATGCAAGACATTCAGGTAGAGATCTTGTACCAAACCATCTAACATTTTTTATTTTTAATCATCTGGCAATATTTCCAAAAAAGTATTGGCCTGAAGAGATAGTGGTTAATGGTTCAGTCTTGATGGATGGTAAGAAGATGTCAAAATCGATGGGAAATATAATACCGCTTAGGGATGCCATCAAAATACACGGTGCTGACTCTATTAGACTTGCAATCTTAATTTCTGCAGAGCTATTACAAGATGCAGATTTCAACCAAGAAGCAGTACGAGGCATCAAAAACAAGCTAGAAAGCATGCTTGATGAATGTACCAAATACAAGACTGCCAAATATACTGTCTTGATGCAAGAAGACATGTGGATTCAAAGCCGTTTACAACAGTTAATTTCCAAGACAACTTTTTCTATTCAAAAAATGAGATTAAGGGAAGCTCTTCACCATATCTTATATGAGTTTGACTCTGATTTACAATGGTATATCAGGCGGGTCCAGGCAAAAAATAGGACAGACAATTTAGGAATTATGCACGATATATTTTCTACAAGGGTTACAATGATGTCACCCTTTGCTCCATATATTTCAGAAGAGATGTGGTCCAAACTTGGAAATCCGTCATTGGCATCAAAATCTTCCTGGCCAATTCCAGACGAAGCAAAAATTGATTTACTTTCCATACAATCTGAGACTCTTCTTAGTACAACATTGGATGATATCAAAAACATAATCAAAGTAACAAAAATGAATCCAAAGAAAATTACCATATACACAGCAGCCCCATGGAAAGTGAAGGCTTATCAAAAAATCCTAGAGAGAGTTACAGGTGGTGATATCAATATAGGCAACTTGATAAAATTGCTTATATCAGATAAAGAAACAGAAGAGATAAAAAAAGATCCTGATTTTGTCAAGAAGACAGTTAATGATATTTTATCCAATCCTCAAGATGAAAGAGACTCCAAAAATAAAGTAGGTTTTGTTGATGAGATAAAGGTATTATCTGAATTAGGATCATTGATAAAAAGTGAATATGGAATAGGCTTTCAGGTTTTTTCGGAATCTGATCAAAACAAGTACGATCCAAAAAACAAGTCAAAGACTGCTAGACCATACAAGCCTGCCATACTAATAGAATAATTGATTTTCCGTGGCCACATCTTTTTATTAGGTAATTCTAGGTATAAGCTCGTTTGAAAATAGCTGTTGTTGGCATAGGAGTTGCAGGTGCCTATCTTCTTGCGAGATTGAAGAATCAGCATGAAGTGGTGGGTTTTGAAAGATCAACAGAAGAAAATCATGACTCCATATGTGCGTGGGGTACTACAAAAGGCCCAATGGAAGAGTTTGCAAAAAAATGCGATCTTGATTTTAATGATTATCTCATACATGATGGAAAAAAGATGTACATCAGTATGAACTCCGAGAGATTTAATATCAAACTGATGGGGTTGTGCACATACAACAAAATCGGTTTGATAAAAGATATGTCAAAGGGTTGTAAGATTCACTATGGAAGTGCACCAAAGATTGCAGATTTGGAATCAGAGTTCGACATAATAATAGATTCCACAGGATTCCACAGATCTTACCTCCCAAGACTTTCTCGTGATTTCCATTTGCCAACTTTTCAATATAAGGTCCAGTATGAGAATGGGGTTCCTTTTGATGACTTTTATCTCAAGCCTTTTTCATCTATGAGTGGCTATTTTTGGTATTTCCCGTTGGGAGAAAATCTTGCACACATAGGTGCGGGTGATAAAAATAGGAACCATGTCGAGGAAACTAACGCATTCCTAAAGAAATATGGCGGTAAAATCATAAAGACAGTGGGAAGACCAATTAGACTTGCCACACCTGATATGTGTGAGCCATTTTATCATGGCAAGGTAGTTGGAGTTGGAGAATCCATAGGAACTGTGTATCCGCTACTTGGAGAAGGAATTATTCCTAGCATGACATGTGCGGACATATTTGTTGAAAATATTGGCAATAATGAAAAGTATCGTCAGAAGGTGCTCGAAAAATTTGCAATATATTCCAGAGTATTGTCTTTTGTCAGGAGTAAGATGGATAACAAGTTTGGCATGATAAAAAATTTTTCAGATCTAATAGCAATTTACAGATACATGAAGAAAAATGAATGGCGGTTTGGAATGGAAATCAAAATAACCGACATGATGAAGGTGGCACGAGCCTAAAATCCCATGCTTACATAACCAAGATTCTCACGCGTGGTCCTGTTTGAGCTCATTGTATAATTATAGATAATCTTAGAATATTCCACAAGGATGTCTTGCATATCATCAATAGATTTTGCAAAATAGAATCCAGGACAGTCACCAGTAAATTGAAATGTTGCGTGTACTCTTGCTCTGCCTTTTTCATTTTCAAGCCATGATGAAAATGGATACAGGTAGCATACGCTTGGTCTTGATGGATGCAAGCCACAATAGCCTTTTTGGTCTAGAAACCTACACTTGATATAAGTGCCATCTTCTGCTTCGATTTCATCACTTTTTCGTTTGAGATTAATCATGGTCATTATAACTGGATTGCCAGTAGGACTTTTTTCCTCCCACGTGGATACATTGGTTTCATTTTTTACAAAATTGGAAACCTTACTGTACTTCATATTCTTGCTTATCGTTATCAAGTCATTTGAGGTAAGCGGCAGTCTCCCCTGCCTATTACAACAATTATGGCATTCAGGCCAATAACATTTCCAAAGTACATAGCCGCCATCTGCAGACAGATATGGTATGTGATATACCACATCGTTTATTTTTATTTGAAAATCAGATGCATCACTTCTTTTACCCAAAATAAAGTCATGAATTATAGGTTCAATCTTCCAGTCTTGAGATAACAATTCTAGGGCTTCTTCAATCTTATGTTGCATCAACCAATAAATTAAGAATGGACTTTTGAACGTTATCAATGTTAAGTCAGAAGGGGAAATATGCTTCTGCGACACAGAACAGGAGATTAGTGTGGGAGAAAGTTATGTGGCCGCTAATTCTAGAGATAAATAGTATTAGTTTTACTTTAGAACAATACAAGAAAAAGCGTGATGATGTATGCAAGGAGCTAAACATCCCAGCATCTCGCATAGCTGGTGGATTTGTCTCACTTTTGCTAAAGGGAATATTGTATAAGGAAAATGATCTGTATTCTATCCACTATAGATTGATTCCATACATGAGACTTGGAGCAAATTGTGATTATTCAATGGCTGTGCGTGAAGCTAGTACAAAATAATTAGCAATCTGTAATACATTATAGGTTTGTATATCTGTTGTATATCTGCTTTACAGTAGAGTAAAGCAAGAGTTGAAAATAAAATATCAAAATCAAGTCCCAAAATACTTTTTTGGCAAATGTTTGCAATTTAGAAGTTTAGGAGCAAGTTTGAGTTTTTTGACATGAAAAATATAGCATCTACATACAAATGCATTTTTGCTTCAAAACTCTAAACTTATATTTTTTATTAGATTTTATAATGTCGTTTCAAATGGTACTTGTGAAATATTACATTGCAAGCTTGGTGTTATTTGCAGTATTTGCGATTCTTGTTTCATTGATAACATATGATAATGTACAGATTACAAAATGGGATTATTCAGTATTTTTAGTGATAAACAATCCTCATGGTTAAATTATCAATCAGATAATGATTACTCTTACAAAATACGGTAGAGAGGCTGTATGGATAGCAACAACTGCATTGCTTTTTGTACTTGGCGGGAAGAAAGGCCGGAGAGCGGCAGCCCTACTTTTCATAGTGTTTGTCATATTGATACCACTTGGAACAGCCCTAAAAGATGAGATTAACAGACCAAGACCCATGCCACTATCACATGATAATCTATTGGTAAAGGAAGAGTCTGACTCGTCTTTTTCCCTCAGGTCATGCAGTGATTGTTTCTGCTGGTGCGTTCATCATGCTTGCCAGATTCAACCAAAGAAGACAGATCATAATCGTTGATGCTTGTAGTTGAAGCATTCTTGGTAATTTATTCAAGAATTTATGTAGGCGATCACTATCCACTTGATGTGATAGGTGGAATACTTGTTGGCACAGGAGTAAGATCCATTGTGGTAGGTTCCAGCAGATATCTAAATCCAATATTCTTACGTCTTGATTCCATACGCAAGAAATAATTCGACTCAACATTAAATTCTGATCTACACTACATTTTAATTTCTGTTTTATCATTCATCTATATTCATCGCCACAATCTCCAATTTTTACAAACAGATCTTCAGATCTTGAGGTTATTGATTTTATGGCATCATTGTCATCTTTATCTAGTCTCAGTTCAAACACTCTCATATTATCCGATTTATGTTCTGCAATACCCAGTCTTGCCCCAATTATTACACCTGCCACCATAGGTTTATCCAAGATATATCTTGTAGCAATATTTGTAATACTAACATGGTGTTTCTTTGCGATACCACCAAGTACAACAAGTAACTCTTGAAACAAATTCCAATCCCCCCATGCATCAATCATATTTTTGTATTTTTGTAAACTTGACGTATCAAATTGAGACCTTTCTGGTTCTGGCTTGCCTAGATATTTTTCAGACAAGAGCCCACCAAGCAGAGTACCATATGCCAATAACTTAATCCCATGTTTTTGGCAAAGTGCAGTCATCTTGACTTCAGGTCTACTGTCTATCACAGAATATTGTACCTGATTTGACACTAGTTTGAATCCATTTTCGATCATAATCTCAATCCTTTCAGTATCAAAATTTGTTAACGCTAGATGTCTGATTTTTCCCTCGTCTCTAATCTTTGAAAGATGGTGTAATGCGTCAAGATATCTTGTGTCGTTATAGTCCCACCAGTGAAACTGTACAACGTCTATTGTTTTTACATTCATCCTACGAATTGACTTGTCTATGTAGTGTTCCACAATGGTTCTAGTCATGGGTCCTGGATTTGGAACAAATTTTGTTAATGCTTGCGTGTTATCAAGCTCTGCTTCACCTTTATTCTTTGCAAGTCTTCTTCTAAATTCACCAAGATATTCTTCTGCAGGACCGTAGATGTCTGCCATATCCCACGTTGTAAAACCAGAATCATGATACAAGAACATCTCAGAGATGGCAGATTCTGGATTAATTTGACCATGACCCCCTGCTACTTGCCACATGCCGTTTAGAATACGGCAAATTTGCAAGCCTGATGCTAACTGGAATGTTTTTTGATTCTGCAACATACCAGTTAACGATCAAGCTCTCCTAATATTATATTACATTTCACATACACAGTAAACGAATGAAAAAATTAGGAGATCTTCCTTCTCCATCGTGCCTTCTTTATGAAAGTATGAGTGGTGACCTATAATGATAAAGTGGTGCTTGAACTTGGCATCAAGCTGTTCAAGCGTATCGCCAGAGGCTTCAAACTCACATGCCGTACATGTTCCATATACCTTCATCAACCAACAAATATACTTTGAGATATTTGAGGCTTGGGCACAATTCTCATCTAGTTGGTACTTTCTTTCTCATCATAACAAATTTGATCCAAAGTATGGTCATAGTCAATGCCACAGATACCGCGATTAAGATGTATGGAAAAATTGGTCCAAAAACCGTATTTACCGGAATATTAAAGACGTAAGTTACGACTTGATTGTTCTTATCCATGTCATACAAGTCAACTTTTAACACATGATTTCCTGACTTGTGAAATACATAGTCAATACTCCACGAGCTTCCTTTGTGTGTTTGTGGAATGATTTCATTCACAAGTTCACCGTTATAAAAAACTCTAACTCCCATGGTAAAGTGATTTACGCCTATTTCAGCATAGTTTGAATTTGATCCATAAGTTCCCTGATTATAGTTGAAGACCTTAAATTCAATGCGCGTTGTTTGGTTTACTTGTGGTGTCAGAGTATTTGTTGTAACGATCACTTGATAATTTCCAATAACCTCGGATTCAGAATTCAGTGCGTCAGGCTGCCAATTTAATCCACCAAAAAATTTGCTAAAAATTGAGCCTGTGCCTGACGGCTCAGCGCTTGCACTGTATACTGTAATGATGGACAAGAAACACATGCACGCTACCAAAACCGAATCCAGTCTTTTCATCAGTTCTGATTGATATCAACTAACTTAAATATCATATACACATTCTCGTTTCCTAATTTTAAAAATGAAAATATGAGTAATGCGTTATAAAGTAGGGTTACCTCATATACTTCAAATTGAAGGAATATACTTGCTATTTTTCGAAGGTAGTAAAATTGATGCTCCTTTCCAGTATTTTCTTCCTGCCTAACTTGCCATCATATGGACACCTTTATGGATATAACGTTCAAGAGTGGAAAAATCAAAGAGATAACATTTTGATTCAATTTGACACAAATCCAAAAACTCCTATTGTTGATAAAAACTCTATGATGAACTTTAGCGTACAAAATTTGCAAACAGGAAAACATCTTAAGGACTTTACAGAAACAGTCACGGTTGTTTATCAGAATACAGGTTCATCTTCATATACCATTACTCACAAATTTGGCAGCAAATCTGTAAAAGATGGCGATTTTTCTCAAAATTACACTTTTCCAAGCGGTGGCACTTATGGAATTTTTTTGAGAATTGACACTCTAAACATAATAAACGTATCAAGATTTACAGTCTTTGTCTCATCGCCACAATTTCAAATTACCAATATGATCTACCTTTTATTACCTTTCATGATTATAATCGGAATATTTGCAGGAGTAGGAATTATAATGGCGCGTCACATCTACAGAAGAGGATGATTTCATATCAAAAATTATAACTTACTGCGGATTTTCCGGATCCCCTTTTTGTTCCAATAATGTCTGCTTCTACACAATAATTATATTCTCAACTTATACCACTCGTTTTGGTAGCCCGATAGTCTAGTGGCCAAACAATTTTTGGGCTAGGGATTCCAGGCTCTGGATCTTATGAGAGGACACCTGGAGACGGCAGTTCGAATCTGCCTCGGGCTATCTTATTTTTTAAAATTCCACTATCTGGAGGCCATCGCGATTCTTTCTAGCTCGTTTTTCTTCTTAACAGAGGGTGCATTCATATCATTTGCAGCAGCAAGTATCAAGTGCTCTGCAAGGTTCTCCTCTATTGCTTTTGGATTTGAAAATGTCGCATCCCTTACCCCTTCTGCTATGAATCTAAGAGCAAGATCAATCCTTCTGAGAGGAGCAACATCTACTGAAACATGATATACAGTTCCACCATAAACTATTCTTGTGGTGTCCTCGTTGGGAGCTGAATGTTCTACTGCCCTTATCAAAACTTCTACAGGATTCTTTCCTGTTTTAAGATGCATGATCTCAAATGCCGTCTTGACGGTATTTATGGCGTGAATCTTTTTTCCGCCCATTCTGCCAGTGTTCTTTGCATACTTTTTCCCAAAATGAGATAGTTTGTTTACAAGTCTTTCAGTTATGTTTACTTCTGCTTTGTTAAATCGCTTCAGCGCTGAACGGCCAAATGATATAGGAATTATCTCCTTTTTTAACGAGATGACATTTTTCAGGCCAGGATCTTTAATCTCGATTTTTGAGGTATCCCATTTTCTAAAAAGTAAAAGATTTTGTGTTTCAGTCATTTCTATCTTCTCGGTTTTTCTTTCTTACCGTAAACTAGTTCTTTGAGTGAAGTACCGTTTACCTTGAATACTTTCCAACGCACTCCAGGAATATCGCCCATTGCTCCACCCATAGACGCGCCCATTCCTTCCACGTGCACCTCATCGTGCTCATCAACGAAATTTAGCGCACCGTCTTTTGGTAGAAATGCAGTTACAGTCTTGCCGTTCTTTATGAGTTGAACACGAACACATTTTCTTACAGCAGAGTTGGGTTGTTTTGCTTCAATTCCTACTTTTTCTAGTACAATACCACGGGCCTGAGGTGCTCCTCCAAGAGGACTTGCTTTTTTATCCAACCCGAGTTGTCTTCTCTTGTAAGTTCCAATAGACCATCTTTGTTTCTTTCTTTTATCCCTAAGAACTCTTCCTGCAAATAGACCAAGGGGTGACTTTGCCATTATCCATTACTCCATTATTTTTTCAGGACTTTGTATTAGCACGCTTGAGATTTGAAAGTATCTTCTTGCAAGCAACCTTGCCTTTTCAGCATTTCTGCCTTCTCTTCCTACCACTATGCCTTTCTTCTTTGCATCAACAAGAACAATTGCTTGAAGAGAACCATCCAATCTTTTGTTTAGCTTAACTTCAGATATTAATTTGGGATTTAACATGTTTTTTAAAAACTCTACAGGATCTTCAGAATATTCAACTAGTTCAACATTTCTTTTCACTACATTTTGCAGATTTTTTATTGTAGAACCTCCTTTTCCTATTGCAAGACCCATCTTGCCTTGATTTACTACGAAAATTACTCTGTCTTGCTTTTCATCCTCGATGCAGTCCCTTGCTGTTGCACCAGTCACATTTTGAAAAAGTGACATTAGCTTTATTTGATCTGTTGTTAGTTTAATTGTCTCAGTCATATCTTTTTTAAACTCGATCTCTTTGGGGGACATTTAAATCTTGATGGACGGTTTGGAAAAAACAAGACATTTATGCTTGCTTCTCTGTTTCTGCATCTTTTATGATAGCTTTAAGATTAGTATCGCTTAGAGTTTTTAGTGATACTGCCGAAATTCGAAACTGTGCGCCACACAATCTTCCCAGTTCCACTGATGAACCATTATAATTTAGAGTCTGCACCTTGGCACTCTTTGCAGCTTCAATTATTTTTTGCGTCATAGATGATGGAATCGAACGTGAAAGTACAATCAATTTGGAGTTTTTAACAGAGCTCAAGGCTTCTTTAGTTCCAAAGAAACATTTGCCATCCTCTGCTGCATCCTTGATAGCTTTTTCTAAAAGTTTAACCATCTTCTACCACCTTCATGTAAAGATCTACAGTACCAGTACCAATTGGAATGTTTGCACCAACTATGACATTTTCGGTGACTCCTTTGAGTTCTTCTACCTCTCCTGCCAATGCAGCTTCTGCAATAGTAGGAACAGTAATCTCAAATGCAGCTCTTGCTAACACACTGGTCTTTGTGCCAGCAATCCCATGTCTTCCAATTTGCTGCAGGTATCCTCTAGAGCACATCAAGTCTGCCACTAACATGATATATCTAACATCAACTTCAAGACCCTGATCTTCAAGAGTTGAGTTAAGCTCGTTTATCAATGAATTGCGAGCGGCTTCGATACCAAGTGTGTTTGCTATCTCAAATACATTATTCGTTCTAATGTTCTTCTTGTCAATACCATCAACTTCCATTACCTTAGCAATGTTTGAGCCTGAAGTTTGGATAACCCATTCATCTCCTTGCTGTACAATTGTGACACGTTCTACATCGGTTACTCCCTTGACTGTGGCTGAAAGAACTTTGTTTCTCATGCCAAGTATTGTCTGGGCATCAGACTCTTCAGGAAGAGTAAGTGTAATGGAATGTCCACTAGGTTCAATTTCAAATTTCTTCTTAGACGACTGTAATGCCATTACAACATCCTCAACGGTACAAGCCCTTTCTTTTAGCCTATCTTGATTTAGATTCAGTTTTATTTTTGTAGAATAATCAGTCTCCGTACTTGTGATTAACGCGCTTATCTTAGTATGCAAAATTTCTCGTGCTACCTTTATTGCCTTTTCTTTTGATTTTTTGTGATGTTCTTCCAAGTAAATATCCATGGTTGGAGTGACTGGCTTCTTTCGTGCATCTACAAGTTCAATAAGTCTTGGAAGTCCCAGTGTGACGTTTCTCTCTCTAATACCTGCAAAGTGGAAGGTTCTAAGTGTCATCTGGGTACCAGGCTCACCTATGGATTGTGCTGTAACAACGCCCACTGCTTGTCCCGGTTCAACCTTGGCATTATCGTAAAGTTCCAATGCTTTCTTTAGCACCTTCTCTGCTCCATCTCTACTGAGTTTTGATTCTGCCAGAGCATCATGAACAGTCTGAGACAGGCGCGGATTGAATGTCTTGGTATATTTTTTTACAAGGTCCTCAATGTCCTCCTTGGTTGCTTTCTTTCCAGAGTCTATGATACTTTCAGATTCGATTAATCTAGAAATTCTAAATGCCTCACCATGATCACTTTTTGAAACATCAATTCCGTCTTCACCATACAGGAACTGTATGATGTGGCCATGTGGATCTCTTACTGTCTGATCATATTCTAGTTTGAGATGCTCTAGCGCATTTATCAGTCTCCTTTGCATGTATCCACTCTGCTGGGTTCTTACTGCAGTGTCTACAAGACCCTCTCTTCCACCCATTGCATGGAAGAAGAATTCTAGTGTTGACAGGCCATCCCTGTAGTTTGATTTTACAAATCCTCGAGAATCAGGATTTGTATCATTTTCTTTGAAATGCGGTAATGCTCTGTTACTGTAACCTTTGTGAATCCTTCTACCTCTAATTGACTGTTGACCTAACGCACCTGCCATCTGGCCAATATTCAGAGAAGAACCTCTTGCTCCAGTTGTTGCCATAATTCTACCTGCGTTTGTTTCATCAAATGATTTGTCAGCCATACTGCCTGCTCTATCTCTTGCTTTTGATAGTTCATTTACAATGTAAGCTTCAAGAGCTTCTTCAGCAGAGAGCCCTCTGCTAAGCTGTAATGTTCCCTTCTTTGCTTGGGATATGAAATCATAGACCTTATCATAAGATTCTTGAATGTCCCCCAATATGGAATCCTTGGTCTTCACTGAAAGTTCCAAGTCAGCATATCCATAGCTAAACCCATATCCTGTGATAAACTGTTTTAACATGATTAGAATAGAATTGAGAAAATTCTTTGCTTCCTCGAAACCATAATCTTTAGCTATTCTATGTAGAACACTATCGGGTTCTTCTGCGCCTATTGATGCCTTGTCTATCACACCGCTTACAAGTTGACCGTTTTTAATTACGACATCCTTTGCTGGTCCCTTGGTTCCTTTAGACCATTTTGATGTAATGACATAGTTGAAATCTTTTGGTAAGAATAATGAGAATAGTTGTTTACCGGTATACAGTGGACCTCCCTTTCCTTTGACCTGTGGATCTGGAAATGTACCGGTATATCCAGCCAACATTGCCAAGTTTGCAAATTCTTGTGAAGTAAGTGTAGTATCGTCTTTTGTCAGCAAATATGCACCCGTAATAAAATCACGCAGCGCGCCAATTATTGGTCCACCATACCTAGGCGAGATTATTTGATCCTGTACGCGCATCAGGAGAATGGCTTCAGCTCTTGCCTCCTCGCTTTGAGGTACGTGGAGATTCATTTCATCGCCATCAAAATCTGCGTTGTACGGAGGGCATACGGAAGGATGTAATCTGAAAGTCTTGTTTGGTAAGACCCTAACGTAGTGACCCATTATAGACATTTGATGCAACGACGGTTGTCTGTTGAACATCACAATATCGCCGTCAGATAGATGTCTTTCAACAAGATACCCTATCTCTATATTGTTAGCAATAGTCTCTCTGTCCTCAACAAAGTCTAATCTTATCTTTACACCATCTGGTCTTACAATATAATTAGCGCCAGGATATTTGGCAGGACCATTAATGACAAGTTTCTTTAGTCTCTCAATATTCCATTCCGTTACAACTTCTGGAATTGTGAGCTTTGTTGCAACAGATTCTGGAACTCCAACTTCAGAAATAGCTAGGTTTGGATCTGGTGAGATTACAGTTCTGCTGGAAAAATCTACTCTTTTTCCAGAAAGAGAGCCTCTGAACCTACCTTCCTTTCCTTTCAATCTTTGTGTCAGTGTCTTGAGCGGTCTGCCAGATCTGTGGTGAGCTTGCGGGATACCAGATACTTCATTATCAAAATATGTTGTAACATGGTATTGTAACAAATCTACAAGATCCTGTACGATAAGAGGTGGTGTACCAGCTTCCTTGCTTTCTTTCAGTCTTTGATTTACTCTGATGATATCAACAAGTTTGTGTGTTAGGTCATCTTCAGATCTAATTCCAGTTTCTAAAATTATTGAGGGTCGTACTGTAACAGGTGGTACAGGTAAGACTTGTAGTACAAACCATTCGGGTCTGGCAGTAGTTGGATCATATCCAAGTAGTTTCAGATCATCATCTATCATATGAGAGAATCTTTCACGAATAGTGATTGGAAGTAATCTGTTTTCTCCCAGCTCTGTTCGTTCAATGAAAATTGTGGGTTTTGTAAATATCATCTCGTATTGTGATTTTCCACAATGAGGACATGTCTTCTCTTTCTTTGCCCTTTCAATTATTTCATCAGGAATGTGTTTAATCGAGATTACGCTGTACGCCGCTTCTTTTTGCATTATTTTGTGATATTCTTCAAGTTCTTCTTGAGGTATCTTTAGCCTTGCACACGATCTACAAGTAGTCAGTAAAAGCTTGTAGATATTATCAATAAATGCTATGTGTAGTACAGGTTCTGCAAGCTCAATGTGACCAAAATGCCCAGGACATCTAGCTGCCGTGTTTCCACATGTAAGACATTTTTGACCTGGTTCGAGAGTACCAAGTCTTCCGTCCATCAGTCCACCTTGAACAGACATTCCATCTTCATCATAAGTTTCAGGGGCAGTTATCTCTGCAACAGAATATTTTCGTATCTCAGTTGGAGACCATACTGAAAACTTGATCCCGTCAATTACTTTGATTGTTTCAACCGCCATTAGACTCTCTCCTTTATCAAAAGTCTGGGGGCTACATCAAGACTCATCATTTCCTGCAATAAAAGTTTGAAGGCGTAAGCGACTGAGATCGAGGTAACCTTTGCTTTATCACCACATACTCTACAGACAAATCGTCTTTGTTTGATATCATAGTATGACACAAGTCCGCATCTTTCACAGATATAGATTTCAGCTTTGTCAGATTCTTCTAGGAGTCTATCCTTTAACATCATGGATGCACCATATGCAATAAGACAATCTCTTTCCATTTCACCAAATCGTAGGCCGCCACCTCTTGCACGACCTTCTGTTGGTTGTTTTGTCAGCATCTGTACTTGGCCTCTTGCCCTTGCATGTATCTTATCTGCAACCATGTGGTGTAGTTTTTGATAGTATACAACACCGACGAAAACATCGACTGAGAATGCCTTACCTGTTCTACCGTCATACATAACCTCCTTACCTGAGTACTTGAATCCTGCAGTCTCCAAAACTCCCTTAACATCTTCTAATTTTTCACCAACAAATGCAGAGCCATCCATCTTTGAACCGCGCAAGGCCGCCGCTTTTCCTGTTACGGATTCAAGAAACATTCCAACAGTCATTCTAGATGGGAAAGCATGAGGGTTTATCATAACATCTGGTACAACTCCATCAGCAGTATAAGGCAGATCCTCATGATTTACAAGCAATCCTATAACTCCTTTCTGTCCATGTCGTGACGCAAACTTGTCCCCAATCTCAGGAATTCTAACATCTCTTACTCTAATTTTATACATCCTACCGCCATCATGAGATTGCGTCATAACAACTGTATCAACAACACCATTCTCGGATGGTCTTACGCCTATTGATGTATCTCTTCTATATGGTCCTTTTACCTCAAACTCCCTATATTCTTCCATAAATCTAGGAGGACTTGTTTTTCCAATTAGTATGTCGCCACCCTGTACGGTAGACTCTGTTGCGATGACTCCGTCTTCTTCTAATAATCTATATGCTTTGTCACCACGAAATCCACGAATGTTTCCATCCGCAGTTGGAATTTCAAAATTATCTCTCATTCCACCAGGGTATTGTTTAGCTTCTGCTTCGTAGATCCTATAGAAGAAGGTTCTACCCAGTCCTCTATCAACAGACGATTTGCTCAATACTACCGCATCCTCAATATTGTAACCGTCAAAAGGCAATACCGCAACAACACAGTTTTGTCCTGCTGGTCTATCTTCTAATCCTAACAGACCCATTGCCTTTGTTGTAACAATTGGGGTTTGTGGATACAGCATAAGATGTTGTCTAACATATGTACTTGCATTCATCAATGGTGTTGAGAAACCAAGACTTTGTTTTGCCATTGCTGATTCATATGTATTTCTTGGAGATTGATTGTGTTCTGGATATGGGATTATGGATGCACCAGCTCCAAGAATTGCGGATGGAAATATTTCCATATGAGTGTGTTTTTTCATGTCGGTTTCATCTATTGCAATGTAACAGTTTTCTTCTTCATTTGCATCAACTAGTTCAATTACGCCAATATGTAAAAGATCTGTCCATGACGAAAATTTTTTGCTGATTTTTTCTATTAGTTCTTGTGTTAATAACAATTTGTTGTCCTTAATTACAATCAATGGTCGCAGAACTCTACCTGCATTACAGTTAACATAGAGTCTCTTAGTTGAACCCTCCACACTAGACTGATACAAGAAGATGCCAACGTGTGGATGAATCTTATAATTCCTTCTGAGTTCTCTTAACGAATCTACCAGTTTTTGCCCATCTTTGTAATATCCTATTAATCTCCCATCTACGAAAACTCTTGTTCCCTCTTTTTTCAGATCATCTTTTGCGTCAGAAACATAAGTGACACCTAAATCGTAAAGCTTTTCAATTATATCTTCTGACGCTACGTTTACTGATATTATAGCAGACAGTGCCAAATTCTTTACCAAGCCACAGTTAGATCCCTCAGGAGTCTCGCTGGGACATATTCTTCCAAAATGAGTGGCATGCAAATCTCTTGCCTCGAAGTTAGGTTGACTTCTACTAAGCGGAGATTGTATTCTTCTAAGATGACTTATTGTAGATAGATAATTCGTTCTGTCCAAAAGTTGTGTAACTCCAACACGGCCTCTTCCCCAATTTCCTGTCGCTATTGCATTGTTTAGTTTATCAGTAACTATGCCTGGTCTAACTGCTGCTGCAACTGCGTTTATTCCTCTTTTTTGTCCTGATCTCTCAAGCTGATATTTCATGTCTCGTACCAGGTTTCTAAAGGCTGTTCGGAAAAGGTCAGCAAGCATTTGACCTGCAAATTTTATGACTTTATTTCCATAATGATCTTTGTCATCAGGAGTAATCCACCCTAGCTTCAGTTCAATTAATTTGCAAGTTGCTTCACCTAAAAATAAGGATTTTTCCTTTCTATTATCTGGATGTTTTCCCAAGTGCGGTAGTAGCCCCCAGTCAAGCAAAGTCTCTGCCCTTTTTATCTGGAATTCTTCTAACATGCCTGGCGCAATCCTCTTGCTGATATACACTATAGCATCTTTAGCTGTTGGTACATCACCTGATTTTTCAAATGAAGCTTCTAGTTCATCTTGAATATCATCAACTAGAGAAACTGCTGCCGCAATTTCTCGATCAGACTCTAGTCCTAATGCACGCATTAAAGTAACTACAGGAATATCCACAGGAGAACCAGGAATCTTTGCTACTATCAAGCCGTCATTTTTCATCACAAGTTCAAGTTTTGCACGATAACCTACGATTGATGAATATACTTTAGCTTTGAAAACGGTATTGCCCCCGACAGTTTCTTTATCAACTATGATTTTATTGTAAGAAAGATCTTCCAATCCAACAATGACACGCTCAGACCCATTGATGATAAAATAACCGCCTGGATCATTCGGATCCTCACCATATTCTATGAGTTTTTGTTCAGAGAGGTTATGCAAAATGCAAGCATTAGACCTAACCATCACTGGCATGTCACCTATGTGAACATATCTTGATTCTAGAATTTTTCCATCTTCCACTACACTTGCTTCAAGCATTATAGGAGATGCATAAGTTACATTTCTTAATCGAGCTTCCATTGGAGCAATGTGTGTGATGGAACCATCCAATTCCATCATACGAGGTTGTTGGAGCTTTACTTTTCCAAGTTGAATTTTATATGGATACTCTGCACTCTCTATCTCTATCTGTCCGACTTCATCAATAATACTTTGAAGTCCTCTTTCAAGAAACTCGTCATAAGAATTCAAATGTTGCCTTGCTATTCCTTCTCTTTTTAGAATGTCCTGAACTATAGGCCATCGTTTATGTGAAATATGTGTCATTATTCTTCCACCACGTACCTATAGTAGATGCTTTCACCAGCTGTGGGACTTTTTCGTGTTATCTTTATCATATCACCTGGTTTCACCCCCAAACCTCTGATCGCAGGATCACTGACGTATATCAGTGGCATTTCAGTAGGCTTTGTGTGATACTTTTCCAATACCTTTTCAACCTCGTCTTTATGCATTATCGTATGTTTTGGAACATAGATATGATCTGGAATCAGTATTTTCTCTTTTTTACCTAACACGTTAAAAATCCCCTTTGAACATTAGCTGTAATAGACAATTAATCCACAAACTACGTTGCTTCCACCGAGAGGTTAATATATATCTAATCCAAGGCGTTACAAGATTCTCGATTTTAACAGTTTCTTTCAACTTTAAATAGTAAAAAAAGATCGGTCCTTTGTAATTCTGACCATAATTGGCAAAGACTTGGATCGATGATATACTGGTTTATCAGATCCAAAAAACCGTTCATCCGTAACGTATACAACGCGAAATGAAAGGTTGTCTGGCATATCAAGACTAATACAATCTCAATCCTTTTGTTACATATCCATATAGGCTGTGAGATAACATACTAACAATACGGCTTGGACATAAATTGACTACACGATAGACTATCAGGATGATCAGTTCTTTGTGTTAAATGATGACAAGAAAATACCCGCTTTCTCATTTTTTGAATATACATAAATACCCATTCTACTTAATCGCAGACGATGAGTACTCATAAAGAATATGCGTTGATCGCTATTCTTGCAACGGCGGCCATTGTAGGTGTTGGTCCTGCATTTGGATTCTGTCCACCAACGTGTGCACCAAAGGCTGATTACACTGCAGCAATGATGACAGGTAATACCTCTAGTCTTTCAGTAGTTCAACAACCAGCAGATATAATACCACTTACGCTGACAACAGACAAGACAATGTATGATCATGCATCAGTCATAATTGTGAGCGGTCATGTGTTAGACCCATATCCGGGTCAGGATGTGGCTATGAAGTTAACTAGTCCATCAGGAAATGTTGTTTTTGCGTCCCAGTTAGCACTAGACAGCAAAGGGAACTTTAACACCACAATAAATACAGCTAGTTCACTCATGACAGAGAATGGACAGTATACACTGTATGCACAACAAGGCAATGAGCAAGCAAGAACTAATCAGGTTCAGTTCCAGATTGCTGGAAATAGTACAGTTTCAGTTCCAGAGTTTGGCCCAATAGCAGCCCTAGTATTTGCAATTGCAATCATATCAATAATTGCAGTATCTGCAAAGACTGGACTAAGATTTATGCCAAAATACTAAACATCCAATTTTTTCATTTTTTAAATATACTCCCATGTCTACGGCAATCTTACATACATCATTTACTGGAGGAACATTCTCCATTCGCACCAACAGTGCACTGTGACTTTCGCTGCTTTGTCGACTAACTCCAAGATTCGTTATTTTTCAACATTATTTTGATCGATTTTCAGATCCTTACATGAATAAGATGATCGATATTAATACCAAAATTGTGGTTTAGAACGAGTTAGTCAACAAAGCACTAGTAACACAACTTGCATTCTAAATTAAATAATAATGGAATAAAAACCAGAAACAAATCTCTATTTTACATAACTATTTTTGCGGTGTTATCAGTGATATTTGTAAATCTGTTTTTCCATACAGATTTTGCATATAATCCAGGAGTTTTGAATTTCAAACAAATAGTAACAGACAATGACGGAAAAAAATATGCCATAGGAGAAGTACAAAATAATGATCCCAATAATAACATTGAATCAACTGTTTATTTTGGTAATTCAACTGCACAATCTCAGTATGACAAATATATTAGAATAGTTGGACACGGTATGGCAATGCCCTTTAAAATTGAATTACCATCGGATTACCAACCAAATCTATCCGAAATGAGGGTGGATTCCCAAGTAACGCTTGCCAAGCCAGACGAATTCCTCAAGGTTGATTATTCCACACTTCACATGAACCATAACGCACATACAATTACTGGAATTTTACGAAATACATCAACACTTGATGCTTATGGAATTACAGTTTATGCCATAGCGGAGGATGTTCATGCCAAAGTACTTGATGTAGTTCAAAGCGATTTCATTTCCAAGATATCGCCAAACGGCTCTGCCACGTTCACACTGGTTCCTATGAATTCGGTATCAAAATATGTCAGCTATTACAGTTGTTTTGTCCCAGGACAATCTGGACAGAATTACACCCTGCCTGCTGAAAATAACCAAACCATAACATTTGAACTTGGCTCTGACGGCGAAATAAAAAACATACAATACGACCAAACCTCACATAATATTTCTTTTAACGCTGGAGGAGTTTTTCAGCAAGGCGGCTGGGCAGAACGTGATTATTTCAGGGCCATCTCCATATGATAAATCTCAATCTCTGAGTGTCATATTATGGTGCATCGACCAACTTTTGAACCAGATAAAATCAATGTTTTATGGTTGTAAATGTCTAATTGATCGTAAGAAGTCACATTTTCGTAATCAAATACAGAGTCGAACTGATCAAAAGTTAGTTAAACAACTACATTTGATCGTGTTTTTAGAAGTCACCTATACTGGGTAGAGAAATTTGGAGATTGTCTATCTTGATCAAAAGTTAGTTGATGTACTATAAATGGCAAAAATACTACCAAAAGCATATCCTCCATGGAGATCATTTCAGGAAAAGAATACAAACATGTTAGCCTGCTGTTTCCTTTTGGAAAAAATGCGGTATCAATTCAACCAACCAACCCTGTCCCAGAATATCCTTTTCCGATCATGATTATGATAATAACTTTTACTGTCTTGCTGATTTATCAGAGATTCCGTTTAAATGTGAAGATCTAATGAGAGTGTAACATTCATCTTTTTGAAGCTCAGGCATGGTTTACTGAACTTTTTGACCAAAAAATTAGCAGTTCTTAATGTGCATATAAAAAATGTACTGAATTGGCACTTTATTTCAAAACTCTAAACAGTTACCTTGTCATCTGGGCTGGTAACATTCCCAAGCTTTGTGCCCTTTGATCTTCTCACAGACATATTTGCTTAATCTAATGGAGAAATATTCTGCCGGTCTGGTGGACTGATAGCATTATGCTCAGTTACACACATGACTGATTGCCAATTATCAGATGGTTTTTTGAGATATATGGTTTCTTGGCATCTGGGTTTTCTTGAGCATCTTTTTTAAATATACATAAATACCCATTCTACTTAATCGCAGACGATGAGTACTCATAAAGAATATGCGTTGATCGCTATTCTTGCAACGGCGGCCATTGTAGGTGTTGGTCCTGCATTTGGAGACAGTATATCAGGAATGTCGTCACTTGGAAATAACACGCAAGGTATGCCAAGTAACAATGTAACAACTGTTCAACCAATCGTAATACCGGTCACATTACCACTTAGTCTGACAACAGACAAGACAATGTACGATAGACAGTCAACAATACTTGTCACAGGACATGTCCAGAACATAATACCTGGACTGCCAGTAACATTACGAGTTTCAGATTCATTAGGTAATGTAGTAGAAGTTGATCAGTTAACTGTAGACAACAACGGAAACTTCCAAACAAAAATCAACACATCAAGTCCGCTTTGGACAAGGGGTGGGACGTACACCATTTATGGTCAGTACGGGACACAACAAGGTATGCGTATGACACAGACACAGTTCAGTATTGGTGGTAGCGGAGCATCAAGTTGCCAACCAGATCAACTCTCAGCTACATTGAATAGTGAATTATACTGTATCAATTACAGCATTAGCGGAGGAACAGCTACAGGAGCAACCCTTGGCATGTCATCTAAAACTCTCACTGTAAACTTACAAGCAACCAATGAGGGTCAGATAACTCTCCAGATACCAAGATCAGTATTAGATGCAAAAGCTGGTGTCAAGGATGACAGCTTCTTTGTCCTAGTGGATGGTGAAGAACAAGATAATTTCACAGATACGCCAAGTGCCAATGCTAGAACCTTGACGATACCGTTTAGCATAGGTACAGAGCAGATACAGATCATCGGTACACAGATAGTTCCAGAGTTTGGCCCAATAGCAGATCTAGTACTTGCAATTGCAATCATATCAATAATTGCAGTATCTGCAAAGACTGGACTAAGATTTATGCCAAAATACTAGAACACTCTACTTTTTCATTTTTTTACCAGACCATAGTAAAAGAAATATACGACGTAAAGACAAATCGAATATGCGATTAACAGCATTATTGACAGTTTTTTTCTTGATAGTATCTGCAATGTCTCTTAATGCATTTGCCCAGACACCAACAACCCCCCTTACAACTGCTACGGCTCCTACTGCACCTGCAATCACAGTTAACACCGATAAGAGTTCATATCTGGCAGGAGATACAATAGTCATCTCAGGCCAAGTAAAGGCAGTAGTACCAGGAACTCCCCTTACTGTACAAATATTAGACTCTAATGATAATTTGATCCAAATAGCTCAGATTGATGTTTCTTCAGATGGAAAATTTACAAACTCGTTCTTGGCTTCAGGCCCATTATGGAAATCAAGTGGGACCTACACAGTAAAAGTCCAATATGGTCTTCCAAACGTAACTGCTCAAACCACATTTGCTTTTCAGGGTTCAGTTTCCCCCATAAGTAATGTTTTCCAAGTAAAAGATCCCAACAGCCAACAAACATTCAGTGTTAATTATACTATAACGGGCGGAAGTGTAAACAGTATGACAATCGACACACAAAGCATATCATTGATTGTTTCTATCAACTCAACAAGCAATGGTGCCATTACGCTTCAGATACCAAGAACATTAATTGATGCAAAAACTGACTCCGGTCAAGATGACTCGTTTATAATTCTGATAGATGGTGCAGAGGTTAAACCCCAAAGTGAATCGTCAAATGGAGATTACAGAACGTTGACGATACAATTCTTGCAAGGAGATCAAGATATAGAGATCATCGGTACACAGATAGTTCCAGAGTTTGGCCCAATAGCAGATCTAGTACTTGCAATTGCAATCATATCAATAATTGCAGTATCTGCAAAGACTGGACTAAGATTTATGCCAAAATACTAGAACTAAAAGTCAAATTTTCTTTTATCAATACATAAATACTCATGATCATTGAGTATTGGCTAGCAAATGAGAACATCGAGTGCCTTTTGTGCAGTACTAGTTGTAATTATATCGATTTTTGGATTATCTTTCATCACCTTAACTCCTGCACATGCTGCTTCTAATTGTCCCATAACTGGATGTATAGAAGGGGGAGATTCGCTAAATGTTGTTGTAACTCCGACTACTGGTGCTTCACCACTGACGGTTTCCTACAAGGCATCATTTACTGGCAGCAGTGTAATGAAATCTTCTGTTTGGAGTTTTGGAGATGGCAATTCAGTAAGTAATGTCATGAATGGGACACACACATACCAGTCAGCAGGAAACTATACCGGCACTGTGGAGGTGGATGCTACCGATGGCACTGATTATACTCAACAATTCACAGTAACAGTCACTGGAACTATAGGAGCTAATGTAGGAAGTAATGCCACAGTAGCGAATCCAAATAGCGGCATCATGAATGCATACAAGTACCTACAGCAAGAACACAATGGTAGCCTGGTGGCATCAAGTCTTCCGCCCCTCTCAGTACAGACCAACTCACCATCCTACGGACAAGGAGATACAATAATTATCAACGGGGCAGTCAAAAACATATCAAACCAGACGGCAGTTACTGTAAGAATCATCAATTCATTGAAAAACATGGTTTCAATAGCACAGTTTATTCCCAGCTCTGACGGTACTTTTTCTACCAAGGTTCTTGCTACAGGTCCACTATGGACAAATGCTGGCAACTACACAGTTCTTGCACAGTATGGACCAGCTACAAATGCTACTACTAGCTTCTCTTTCAGTGGAGGCAATGGACAGTCAATCATAAACGTATCAAAAAATGGCACTTATTCATTACAGACAAGTGCAGGAACATTCAACATACCATATACGATACAGGGTGGAACTATACAAAACATGCAGATCATCGGGCAACAAACTACACTCATAGTTACTATTAGCGCATCATCAAATGGTTCATTATCTATAACTCTTCCAAGAGCACTAATAGATGCCAAACAACTACCACCTGCAAACACAGGACCAAATTCAACGTCAACCACGGAAGTTAACCCAGCAGACATGCCAGATCAGCCATTCACAGTACATGTCGGAGGACAAAACGTACAGTTTACAGAAGTAGAATCCATAAACAGTAGAACACTTGGTATACCCTTCCACAAGGGAGATACAACGATAGATATCATCGGTACAGTTTCAGTTCCAGAGTTTGGCCCAATAGCAGCCCTAGTACTTGCAATTGCAATCATATCAATAATTGCAGTATCTGCAAAGACTGGACTAAGATTTATGCCAAAATACTAGCGCTTCCTTTTTGTTTTAACTACAAACTGTACTCTGAGATTTTTATTTTTTCGTTTGGTTTTTATCATGTTCTAAAATGATAAGTTTGTCAGAACACTGACAATATGACACTTAGATTATTATACAACTAAATGAAAAAGAAGATCATGGATTTTGAGTTTGAAGAATTTGATTCTCTAGAAGACATATTTGTATACATGGCAACCATGGCCCCGCCTATGAAAAACATGCTACCAATAAGTTCCTACAGAGGATACATCTTCTCAATGATTCCCCTGAGTCCTTCAACTGGTAATTCCTACCTTGTGATTTATACAAAAGGCAAGATTGAAGGAAACATGCTAGAATTTGATATGAATTTGAAAAAATACAAGCCAGTAGATGCTGCAGAACGAGCAGATAAGAGCTATTTTGTTGTCCTGACTCCAAAAAGAAATACTCTTGCAGATGCTGCAATTGATAAATTAGAGAGATCTACTTAGTATAGGCGGGAGCATTAACTGATCTGCTTCTGGCATACTTTTCCATTATATCATCAGGAAGCTTGCCATTGAATAACTCCTTACACAGGCCTCGCAAGTAACGCATTATTGCCCAAGTTCCAGCCTTTATCATACTGTACATGATAGGTTTCATCATAATCCCGTATGTCTTGTTTCTGAGTATTATAGGAATAATGTCATTAATTACTCTCAAGTTGTGTTCCCAACATTTCCAGAATAATGTAAATTGCGCCTCATTGAGATTGCCAAAGTGCATCGAGTTCTTTTCGTTAAAATCCTGATAAAGTAGTGGTGCAACTATACCTCTCATGTTTGTGTGTTTAAAGTCTTCAATCAAATCAATGGTATACTGTGTTTCGTCTGGTGTTTCATCAGGCCATCCTATGATCAGAGTTGCTGCTGGGAACCAATGATTTTGATTCATTATCTTTGCGCCTTCTCTGACTACCCATCCCCATTCATCAGTAGAAAACGGTTTTGTCTTAACTCCAAGGTGTTTCTTTACCATTCTTGGTGCTACCGTTTCAATGCCGAGATTTGTAGCCAACCATTTTTCATTACTCATTCCATTAATTTCTGAAATATCATGAAACAGTTTTGGATCTGCACATACAGCAGAAAATGTCATGTGCGTAGTACCTACAAATCTAGCTCCTAGCGATTTGAGCCCATTCCATAATTCAGTTATTGCATCATAGTTTGGTCTAAACTCTCTGTTGTCACATCCATAAAGCAACATTTCATCAGAATGCAACCAAATCGAATCAAACCCATAATCTAGATTTATTTTTGCTTCTTGCTGTAATCTTTCAAGTGGAAGATCCTTCTTTGATCTTTTGTTTACATCACAAAAGTCGCAACCTCTTCCACATCCCCGCATGGCCTCAATAAGCGAGTTTACAGTAGGACCTTGAATCATAGGTATATTCTGGATATTCTTTACAAAGCAATGCATCAATTCTGGAGCGTCGCCTTTTTCGAGATCATGAAATAGGTCCAATGCAAGTTCATCAGCCTCGCCTACAACTACAGTGTCTAGACCATGGATTTTCATCCTTTCAGTTTTTGCCAGTTCCCAAGCTCCGTTTCCTCCAACGGCTACATGAAAATTGTATTTTTTCTTGAGCTGAATAATCTTAGCACACATTCTTTTGAATTTCATTGCAACGTATGATAGTTTTTCAGGAGACATTGTAGTAGTGACAGGTGCCATCCCAAGTGGATCCATTACATTTATCCCCACAACCTTGGTATCAGGTCCTATACATTTTTCAAGATAGTCCGGATTTGCAATAAATATATCATCACGGTTGTATCCTTGTAACAGTGCAGCTTCCACCCTGCGTAATCCAACCTGAGCAACTTTTGCTTCTCCAGTTACCACATTGGTTTCTACAGGTGGACAAAACACTTTATCAAAAACCCATTCTGGTATAACCTCATAAGGTCCACATGCAATAAACCCATAGAGAAAATTACCACGATAATTAGTCATCAAGCTACGATCTGCGGTAAGAACTATTCTCTTGCCTGCCATTCCTCCTTGTTTTTTTTACTATGATATAAACCGTTTACTTTATTACCCTATTTTGAAAAATTTCTCTTTTGACATATAAAGTGGTATTGTATAATCAGTACGTGAGCATATCAGAACCAAGACATATTGAAAGACACAAAAAAGAGATTAGTTCGATAAGGGATTTTGTATTTGGTTTTGGGGATGGAATAAACACGTCGTTGGGATTGGTAGCTGGTGTTGGAGGAGCTGGTCAAGCCTCAAGCATAATTATCTTAGCTGCAATAGTAGCAATGTTTACCGGTGCAAAAGCAATGGCAGTACAGAATTATCTTGCAGTTAGATCGCAGAGACAGATCTTACAATCCGAAATTGAACGAGAAAAATGGGAAATGGAAAATGTTCCAGGCGCTGAAAGAGAGGAGATAGAAAACATCTACAAAGCAAAAGGGTTTACCGGAACTGAACTTGAAAGTATAGTCAATAAGATTACTTCTAATAAAAAAGTATGGCTGGATACAATGCTTACAGAAGAACTAAAATTAAATTTAGAAATAGTAGGGAGTCCATTGAAGAGTGCTTTCCGCATGTTTGGCGCATTTTTAGTCGGAGGTATTTTACCAATTATCCCATATTTCTTTTCAAGTGGATATGAACCACTACTAATAGCTGTAGGTCTAAGTTTATCTGCATCATTTGTCATTGGGGCAATCAAATCCAGAATGGCTGGTCTAAACATAGTTTGGGGTGGATTAGAAATGGCTGGCCTTGGAACTGGAATAGCGTTAATAGGATATGGTATTGGTTCAGAATTAGGACATATCGGAATAGTCAAGACCTAGTTTTATTCATAGCGACCCTGTTTGCCACATTTGCGGCAAAGGCCCCAGCACCTATGCCGTTATCTATATTTACAACCGAAAGCCCTAGCGTACAACTCTGCAACATTGAAGCAAGTGCTGCAACACCCTTCTCCCCATACCCATACCCCACAGACGACGGGACTCCAACTACTGGAATATCCACTAAGGATGAGACTACAGATGCAAGTGCTCCTTCCATTCCCGCCACTACAATTATTACATCTACTTCGTCATGGATGATTTTCTTAATTATTGGAAAAATCCTGTGTAATCCTGCTATTCCAACATCATAGCTGGTAATGCATGTGCAACCCATTGCTTCGCACATTAATCTGGCTTCTTCTGCAACACCAATATCAGAAGTGCCAGCAGTCAATATGCCTACTTTACCGCCTGAAGATGACAGTTTCTTAAAGAACAAAATTGACGTGGTATTTCTTCCAGTTTTGATCCTAAGTTTGTGCTTCCTAGAAAAAAAGACAATCGTTTTGTAGTGAGATTTGTTAATCCTTGAGGCCATAACACAGTCTGATCTAGACATTGCAGCCAGAATGATTTTTTTTAAATCTGGTAGTTGTTTTTTTTCAGCAAATATTACTTCTGGAACGCCTCTTCTGATTTTTCTTCCTACATCAAATTTAGCAAAATCCTCTATTTTTTCTATAGAGTAAAGAGAGAGTAATTTTTTTGCCTTGACTGCGTTAATCTTCCCCAACTCAAGTGATCTCAGTATTTCCACGAGTTCCAACAATATCCATAACTGTTACAAGTTAAAAAAATTTAATCAGAGTTCAAGACCAGAAATGGCTGTTTTGACGCTTTCTACGCCTTTTTTGAACCATTCTTTTTCATTGGAATCTAGATCTAATTCTATGATTTTTTCCACACCGTTCTTTCCTAATACTACTGGCACACCAATTGAAACATCCGAATAGCCATATTCCCCATCAAGATACGTAGCACCAGGTATAACTTGCCTTGTATCTCTTACTATGGCCTCGATAATGGCAGATATTGCATTTCCCGGAGCATGAACAGTTGCCCCTTTGAGTTCAATCACTTTGGCTGCAACTTGTCTTGTACTTTGCACAATTTCATCAGTTTTTTGTTTTGACAATATAGAAGTCAGAGGAATGCCTGATATTGTAGAATATCTTGGAAGAGGCAACATATTTTCTCCATGTTCTCCTATTACCAAAGCACGAATGGAATTACGTGAGTAGTTTGTTGATTCGTGAATAAATTGGACAAATCTAGATAGATCAAGCATGTTACTCATGCCAAACACTCTATTTTTTTGAAACCCTGAAACTTTGTATGTAAGATATGCCATAGGGTCTAATGGGTTAGTCACAGGAATTATCATTGCATCTTTTGCGAATTTCTTTATGTTCTCTACTACTCCTTTTACAACTGACGCGTTAGTTTTCAATAGATCCATTCTTGTCATACCTGGTTTTCGTCCTGATCCAGCTACAACCACTACAATGTCTGATCCTTTCATCTCAGAATAATCATTAGAACCTCTAATGTTTACATCGATTCCCTTTTCAGATAACATATGATTAATATCCATTGCTTCTCCTTGTGGAAGTCCCTGTACAACATCTAGCAAAAGAATTTCGTCTGTTACTTTTCTTAGTGCAGTGAAAAGTGCTGCAGCTCCTCCCACTTTACCTGAGCCAATAATTGTAATCATGATCAGGCGTCAATTTAATTCACTAATTAAACTTCACTATTACTCCCGGTAAAATCAATGTTGCAATTATGACTTGTCATTTGTACAGAATTACAATTTATATGCATTTGAATCTACTTACAGAATCATGGCTCTTGTAATTGATGCCCAAGTAGCAGGTATTTCTGGAGACATGTTACTATCTGCTCTTGTAAACATAGGTGCCAGTAAATCCAAAGTAATTGATGGTGTTTACATATCGGAAAGTTATCTTGCAGGCTCAAAGATTCATAATATCAATTTCGAAAAGACAACAAAACATGGAACTGAGGCAACTAGATTAGTTTTAGACATAAAGGAAGAACATCATGAAAGAAGGGGGATTGAGATTCAAGACTGCATATTACAGATATTGGATAAAATAGAAGTATCTGACAAAGCGAAAGTCTTTGCAAAGGATACCATCAAATCGCTAATCATGGCTGAATCCAAGATCCATGGGGAACCAATAGAATCAGTTCATCTCCATGAAGCATCAAGCATAGATACTGTTATTGATATCATTGGTTCTGCAATAGCTCTTGATGATTTAAAATTTTTTTCTGACGAGATCATTTCTACCCCGGTTGCCGTTGGGGGCGGAACCCTGAGTTTCTCACATGGAATTACGTCAAATCCTACAAGTGCAATCCTAGAAATATTTCGTGATTCTGGCATAATAATGACTGGGGGTGGCGCAAGAGAAGAGCTTACTACTCCTACCGGTGCAAGTTTACTAGTAAACCTTGTAAGTCAATGTACCGAATTTTATCCCTCTATGAAGGTTAAATCAATTGGATATGGTGCAGGCAGTAAGGATTTCGAAAGATTTCCAAATGTCTTAAAAGTTGTCAGAGGAGAATTGATACATAAATTCGAACAGGATACGGTTCAAATTATTGAAACAAACATTGATGATGTTTCAGGAGAAGTGATAGGACACATGATTGACAAATTAATTGACAAAGGTGCAAAAGATGTTACAGTGGCACCAGCTATTACAAAAAAAAGCAGACCAACCAATCTTGTTTCTGTCATATGTGATCCATCAGATACAAATGAGATGATTAATACCATTACCTCAGAGACTGGCACGTTAGGAGTTAGAGTCAGGACATCAAATCGTCACATCGTTCCAAGAATTATTATCTCAGTCCCGATTACAATTTTGGGAAGAATCTTTACAGTGCAATGCAAGGTAATAAAAAACGGAGATATGACGAAACATTTCAAAGTAGAAGCAGATAATGTAAAGTTAGTTTCAGAGTCGCTAGATATTACCTTCAGAGATGCAAATGCATTGGTTACTGCCGAAGTAAAAAAGAGTCTTCACCTAAAATGAACAAATTAGAACAGTTGATCAGATGGTTTGATGGAAAAAATAAGATTTTGGTAGCACTGTCTGGCGGCGTTGATAGTGCACTTGTAGCCTATGCCTCATACAGATCACTTGGAGATCTCTCGGTAGCCGTTACTGCAGATTACAAAACTCTCGCACAGGAAGAATTAGAATCAGCAAAGAAGATTTGCTCAGAGATAGGAATAAGGCATATCGTAATAGAATACAATGAGCTTGACAACCCAGATTTTGTTAAAAATGATAGGAACCGGTGTTTTCATTGCAGAACACAGTTAGCGGCATATTTGACAAAAATAGCCAAGTACGAGGGAGCTGGCGTAATAGTTGATGGCACCAACCTTGACGACCTTGGCGAATATCGCCCTGGGATACACGCATTACGAGAAAATGGGGTTCAAAGTCCACTGGTGGAAATAGGATTTACAAAAATGGAGATAAGAAATTTTTCAAGAGAAGCTGGGCTTTCAGTTTATGACAAGCCATCAAATTCATGTCTTGCATCTCGTATTCCTTGGGGTCACAAAGTCACTGCAGAGAAATTATCAAGGATTGAAAAAAGTGAAAACGTGGTAAAACAGCTTTTTGGTGTAAGACAGGTAAGAGTACGCGATTTAGGTATAGAAGCGAAAATAGAGGTGGGGCAAAATGAACTTCATCTGCTCTTGGATTTACAAAAGATTTCAATATTAAATGAGCGTCTCAAAGAGATTGGATTTGAATCCATATCGATAGACAGAGAAGGATACAGACCAGGTAAACTCAATGTGATAGTAGATTGATCTATCTAGACAATGCGGCATCTACGCCTGTTCATCAAAAAGTAATAGATGAAATGATCCCCTACTTTAGAGAACAATACGGAAATCCATCTTCCATACATAAATTTGGTAGGACCGCAAATGTGGCCATCCAAAATGCTAGAAAGAGAATAGCTGATTTAATCAATGCTGACAGCAAAGAAATTCTTTTGACATCAGGAGGAACTGAATCAAACAACACTGCAATTTATGGTATAGTTTTCCAGAATAAAGGTAAACACATCATAACGTCTTCTATTGAACATGATGCAATACTTGAACCCTGTAAACGTCTTGAAAGAGAAGGGTACAGGGTATCATATCTTCCAGTGGATAGACATGGTCTTGTAAACGTAGATGATATTAGAAAAGAAATCTCTCAAGATACGTGCCTTATTACAATAATGTTTGCAAATAACGAAGTTGGAACTATTCAACCAATAAAAGAAATTGCAAGCATGGCACATGATAACAACATAGTTTTCCACACAGATGCTGTCCAAGCAGTTGGCAAAGTTCCAATCGATGTAAAAGAACTAGGAATTGATTTGCTCTCCATCTCTTCACATAAGATAAACGGTCCTAAGGGAGTAGGTGCACTACACATTAGAAAAGGAATCACAATATCACCTCTCATACTAGGAGGAGGACAAGAAAATGGATTAAGATCAGGAACTGAAAATGTTGCAAGCATAGTAGGTTTTGGCATGGCCTGCAAGCTAGCAAGGGATAATATGAGTCAAAACATGTCTTATTTCAAGAATCTTACTTCTCGGCTTGTTACAGGTGTTCTATCCGAAATACCAGGAACTAATCTTAATGGGCATCATGAAAAGAGGATTCCCAACAATGCTCACTTTACATTTCTTGGTGTAAATGGTGAGGATCTCATCATTAAACTTGATGAAAACAAAATTGCTGCTTCTACTGGCTCAGCATGCTCCGTGCGAGTACAGAAGGCATCACATGTACTCAGGGCAATGGGTTTTTCACATGAACAAATAACTGGTTCCCTACGTTTGACTGTTGGAATTACTAATACTGATGAAGAGATAGATGAGGCTATTAGAGTGCTGAAGGAAGTAGTACAAGAGCTTCGTGCTGTTTCTCCCTACAAGAATAAGTACAATTTCTAGATCTATGGGGACAAGACATGGAATTGGTATCCATTTTTCTCAGTTAGGGGAACTAGGGAATCCATTCCATTCCACACATAGATTTCAACAGAATACTTTCCAGGAGTGGTAGGTGTCCATTGAATTTTTTCAGTTACTTCGTTTGAGGGATTTATCATGTCGTTAACCCATTTCAAATACACGACTTCACCTTGACCGTTTTTTACTTGAACAATGTATGAGATTTTCTGGCCATTTTGATAATCTCCGTTTGAAATAATATCTTTGAAAGTTATTGTCTGGCCTACCTTAGGACTTTGTAACAGGGGAAGTCCATTCACATCATTAATTTGTGTGGCTTGGCTAATATTTGGAATATATGCTTCTTGTGGAACACTGGGTGGATATGTTTGAGGCGATGGTTGAGATGTCGGAGCAGGTGACGAGTATGGTTGTGAGGAAGGAGCAACTATTGAACCTATTATAACTGATCTTCCCAATGCATCCATGTTGTCATGATACCAAGCTTGTACTGTTCCTCCAATAGGCGATATCAAAGCAGTTCCATCCGCATTACATATCCAAGATGGCATCTTGAACATCCCTTTGAATATTCCTGAACCTGGCGCAGTCTCGGTAAGTGTAAAGCCTGTAGCGGCAAGTCCTCCATGAAATACTCCATTTATGGTACATTGATGAAACCTAAAGCCCTTTATCCATACCTCAAGGAGTATATTTCCACTAGCATCTCCTACCGTATCCACTGCTGAAGAATTTGGATCGCTTACAGTTGTAAACGATTGGATTGTATTGCCATCAGATACAAGATCTGGATCGTACAATGTTATTGTGACTGGCGATCCAATTTTATAATTTGCCGAATCAAGTGTTACTATACCTGTATGTGTTGGAAGATTGTTTTTTGAGGTAACAGTAGTTTGTTGACCAGCAGATAAACCTGAAATAGAAAAGTTGATTCCATTTTCGCCTACCATTTGACCATTTACAAGAAATACTATATTACTACCAAATGTATGTAGACTTTTTATAAGATTCGGATCAAATTGATTTAGTTGATTTACTACTACATATGAAATTGTACCACTAAAAACACCCGAGCCTGCAGCTGTTTCTTGAAGTTCAGCACGATACATGGCATCATTCACTGCTTGACCATCCTGCATACCAAAAGAAAATAGATCGAAAACGATTGGTTGCACATCAGTTTCATGTGAAATGCTACCACCTGAACTACCAAAATTGATTTCTAGATACACTGGAGACGATGAAGATTGAGATTCGATCGATGCTACTGCAGAATCGCTTATCTGAACAAGACCATTTCCAGAAGAAATGGCACCGGGAGCTAGGATTTGAACCGATGAACTACTAGACGCATTACCAAAATGAAGAGTCATGCTAGTATCTGAGAAGGAACTAATTCCTAGCTGTTGTTGAAACGATCTTAAATCATAATTAACCCAGTTAGTACCGCCAGAATTAGGCTGGCTGACGTTTATGAATAAATCTTTCAGAGATGAAGTGGTGATTCCAAGGTTCAAGGTAATCTCATAAAAATTAGTAGATGGTGTCGATCTAGTGTCTACCATCAATCTGGCAGAGTTTGCGTCAGGAATACTAGAAGAAACAGAGATTGGGTTTGAAAGACTGTTTGGATTTGGATAAAAATTTACATCTGATGCGCCATTTAGTGTTACTGGGCTTCCAATCTTCAGTGTTGGAATCACAGCTGAGCTTCTATAGTCGTCTAAATTCTCAACAATTCCCGAGTTTAGAACCTGATTACTATCAGACAATGTAATGGTTTGCTTTTGTCCAGGCCCAAACTGACCTTGACCAGAACCAAGAGTAAGACCGGCGGTTGATGTGATGCCAGAAACGATAGAAACTGATTGTTGATCATATTCTATACTACCTGATTGTCCTCTAGGAGCATTTTTCAAAATGCCAATTGTGGAAATGCTACCATAATCACTTTCAAAAACTCCAGTATTTGGGCCAGTTTCTACAAATGTTACCAATTGGTTGTAAGTTACCCCGTTTGCGGTTATTGATGAACTGGTTTCAAGGTTATTTGTCTTCAGGTTAACAACGCTGCCTAGATTCATTCCTACATTCCCATTGTCCAGAAAACCTAAGCTACTAAGATAGGGTATGAGGTTTACAAGCCCTGATATATTACTCCCGCCAGATTCTGAAAATGCCTGATAGAAAGTTGCTTCCGGATTGCTGACATTAAATGTCCACGAATCTATTGCAGTGGGATCCTCATCCAATTGAATATCATTTATTGTTGCAAAAACTTCAGAGCCTGCAGAATATGAGTTTCTATCAAGTGTTATGGAAATATTTGGTATTTCAGAGTACGTAAGATCAACACTTTGGGTTCCCGTAGCACCATCATATTCTACACTAACGCTATTATCAAATGAAAAAAGTTGAATGACTGGCCATATATTGGGATTAATCCCAATTTGACCCGTCTTTACATTTGGATTTGTATTCAGAGAAGGAGGGTTTCTAACCACATTATTTTGATTAATGGACGGCGGTTGCGGAACACCACTACACGAGTTAAATGACGCAAGCCCTTTAGTAGTACCTGAAAGACCGCTAGAGTCTGGAATTGCGATACCGTCAGTTTGCGAAAAGTCAACCCCTAGCACAGAGGAAGGAGTAGAACCCGAGCAGAAAACACCAAAGTCTAGATTTTGTCCTGGCGTGCCACCCAATGCTATTTGATCTGCCTGTTTAGCTGCATCGACGTTAGCAAAAAATGCATACCAATAGCTATCTGATCCTTGAACCATACTAAGCTGTCTTCCATTTACATTAACATTAGGTTCTCCTTGAGCTTGATCTAATTGAGCATTATTTCCTTTGACTATTACTTCAACTACCATTGCGCCAGCGAAATGATTTTGAAAAATGCTATTTTCCGCAGATACAAATAGATTTGGATGATCTGAATATCCTTTCACATTAGACAATAACATTGATGGAAAGACAAGCATCATAACTAAGACAAGGGCCCATGGTTTGTACAGCAATATCATACAATGAAATCATTCTTGGAATTAACCTTGTCGAATAATTTATACATATTCTGGCACCTCATTTTCGTGTGATAGCCTTCCAGTGCAACAGAGTCCATATTCTAATACCCAATAAAATAAATCACAAAATTAAGAAACAGCTAAGTTTTAACTAAGGCCTGCTGGAGCTCAGATGTGGCAAAACCAAAGACTATCCTGATAATTAGTGGAATTCTTGTAATAAGTGGCATAGCGATTTCATTTTTCCAAACTGAATCAGAAATGGGCCGCTTGGCTAGCACACAACAGAGTCTAACATCTGGTTCATCAATGAATGTAAGCAAGAGTTTAGACCCGACAAAAAGTAAATACGGAGTTTATTCAATTCAGATAGCAGATTTTAAAGATGGTGATAGTTTAGGTGTTAGTGTTATTGATCCTAATGGAAATATTATCACTACAAAATCGATAATAAAAAGTCCATTTCAAGAAAATTTTACGATCTCTTCAACAGGCGCCTATGAACTAAAGATACAGAATACAGCACGGACAGATGTGCAAGTGTTTGGAATTATTGGATATTATCCTCAAGGTGCTACCTTATTTGATGTGTTTAGCATCATAATCTTGATAGTGGGCCTAAGCGGTCTTGCCATAGGTATGATGTATCTAATAAAAAGACATGGTAATTTCAACCAAGATAAATAGCACATGCAAAGAACGAGAAAAATAATACTAGGAAATACTCTTTTTGGTAGAAAGAATTTTTTAGATGATACTTGAAATACATGGTAAAAAATTATCTTTGGTTCATGCATATGTTTGTGATGTGATATCAATGATGATATCAATTGAGGAATTGGTCTAGTTCAGTCAATCCATCAACCACACTGGCAAAGTTTTCATCTGTTTCCATGATTTTATTGAGTTTGTCTTTATCTACACTAAGACTTGTGTTTTTTCCATCGCGTCGCACAATGACAAATCCATGTTTGATAATGTATGATAGTCTTGATTTTATCTCATTTTCTGATATTTGTAATTTTTCAGCAAGATAGTTGAAATCCCTTTCACCATCCTCTAGTTCAGATAAAATTACTGAAACATCCGGATCTACAAGTATGTCTAACATTTGTCGTTTATCAAAATCTTCATTCATATTTACTAACCAATTTTGAGCTGAGTACCTTTTTCTTGTTTGAGATAAAATCGCTTATTAGAATTTTATCAATTTTTTCTGGATTAATATAGTAAGCTCTTCCTTTTAGATGCTTTTCTAGATTTTCAACATAGCTTAGAAGATCATCCTCTTCACTTACCATGATAGTGTCAATCTCAATTCCCTCACGTTTACATTTTTTTGCCTCCTGTAATGTTTTGACATAAATAGCAGGATCTACCTGCTTGTACCTATAACAAAGGTATACCAATTCATTTCCAATGTCCAATTTTACTTTCCCCTCATTTCTTATTTTGGCAATAGTTGTATCATCTGGTTTGTAGAAATGTGAATAGGGTTTATCTGACAAGATTGCATTTTTTTGAGATTCATCATCCACAAAACATGCAGATGGTTGGCCATCGGTAATCATAACTATTCGTTTATTGAGTGAACCATCTTTTTTTAGAATCTTCAAAGCAAGCCGAAATGCCGCTTGGTAATTTGTATAATGTAAAAAATTGTCATTTGCGTCATAGGTTTTAAGATAAGGTATGTCATGTTGTTTAATTTCTGATGCCAGAGAACCAAACCCTATAACGTAAATAGAATCATTTGGAAAGAATTTCTTATTTAAGACATACAATGCCCATAGAGCTTTCTTTGCAGCTTCTATTCTACTTCCTTCACCAGAACCAAGAGAGTATTTCATTGTAGAGCTTAGATCAATACAGTAAACAACTGCCACCTTTACTTCTTCCCTTGTTTCAAATTTTTCAAAATCCTCAAACTCTAATTGAATCGGTAGATTTATTGCCGATTGCTTGCGCCTAGCTCTTTGTACAGAATTCAGTATTGTCTTTGGTATGTCTATATTTTTGATATCATCTCCTATCTCAAGTTTTTTTGTGGTATCCAAGATTGTACTACCTGTGCCTATGTTTTTTGTTTCATGAAGTCCAAAGTCTCCCTTGTTTATTGTTTTTATGATATCCTCAAGCATTCTCTGACCTATTTCAAAAAATCCTTTGTTGGTAAGCCATCTTTTGTCATCTTTTAGGTAACCTTTTTTCTGTAGATATTTCGTTATTGGCTCATTGATACCATGAATATCTAGCTCATTTTTAGATTCTTCATCCATTTCAGGTTGTGGTGACTGTTCTTGTGTAATTCCTTGAAGTATTCTCTCTAAATCCTGTATAGATGGCGCCTTCTCTTTTATCACCTGTTTTGCCATCATATCTAGGATTTTGCGTAGTTGTTCATTTGATATATCCGAATCAGAGCTTTTCGAATTTTTTTTTTCATTTAGAAAATAGATAAGGTTTACCGTGTTATGCTGCAATGTATACGCCTTCTTTCTTGTCCAGAATCTTAGGTTCTACATGGCAAAGTCCATCTAGAGCTAATTCTAATGTTGCAGACCTAAGCTCATGATGCGCCATTTCAGAAAACATCATAGAGTCTTGGTGCACGTTGTGTTTTTTGGCTTGATTCACAAATTCACTTTGTTCACATAATGCCTTTTGGTAAATTTTATCCACCAAAGCTGATACAGATCTGAAATTTTGGAGTTGATTTTCATAGGAAGTTTCTAGACTATTAGAGCCTAAAATTTCCTGGGAAACTAGAAAGGTTTTACCTGCGAATTCCGTTTTAATTGCATCAAAGATACTCTGTTCAATGCCTTCGATATATTCAAGCGAAGTGTCCTTCATAGCAATATCGATCAAATTCTTCAGTGTTTTTTGGCGATTTTCTGCAGTATCATCCAATTCAGCAAGTTCAAATTTTGCACACTGTTCCATACAGTAGATATCACTAGGTCTAGGTACTGGCAATATATTATGAGATAAAGATCTGGTTCTTTCTGCCTCACCAACTAATAGTTCAAGACTATGAATACTCATTCTCACACTTACGCCTTTATCTTGATTAATTTCATGATTTGAACGTGCATTTTGTGTTACTCTTGCCAACATTTTGAGCATAAAAATAGGAATGAATGATTTTGGTATCTTAGATTCTTGAGCAATAATTAACATCTCATGGTTTAATGTTTTTGGATAATGCGTGTGTATGTGACTCTTTAATCTATCATAGAGAGGTTCTATTATTTTACCTGCATGCGTGTAATCTATCGGATTTGCAGTGGCAAAAAATGCAGTTTTGGGTTCAAAAATTACTGGATAAGCACCTGTAGTGAACCTTCCTTCTTGCAATACTGAAAGAAGAGAAACTTGTTTTCGGGTATCAAGCACTGGCAGCTCATCAATACAAAATAACCCATGTTTTGCCTGCATTAGCTGTCCGGGAGAATAAGACTCAATCTCATACATTTCCTTTCCTTTTTTTGTTATTTTTATTGCGTCAATCTGCCCAACCAGATCTTTTACAGATATATCAGGCGTTGCAAGAACATACTTGAATCTGTCTTTTCCCGATATCCATTCTATTGATGTTTCAAGTTTGTGATTACGAATCTTTTCCATGCTGCTAGAATCCATGTAAAACCTAGGACTTGACATGGTGTTTTCTTCATCTTGTAACAGGGAAAGTAATTCATGAGATGGTAGATCCATCGGACAATCGTTTGTGATGCTTCCTCTTATTACAGGCATTGGTGAAAGCAAGTTTTCCGCAATTGTCTGAGCAATCCTTGTTTTGGCCTGACCAATTTGACCGACTAGTATCACATCATGACATGATAATATTGCGCGATCAAGAGATGGAATGACATCACCATCAAATCCTATTATTCCAGGATATTTCATACCATTTGTCTTGATCTTTGAAATCAGATTCCTTCGTAGTTGTTCTTTGGCACCTACTATCTTGTAATTTATTTCCAAGAGATCTCCCAGTGTCTTGATCTGTTTGTAATCCTCAGGAACTCCTGCCATTATTTCAGTATATTTTGGCTCCAAGTTGTAACTTCGATTAATAAGATTTTCAAGATCCTGCGTCAATACGGTAAGTATAGCATAATTCTGATTTAAAGTATTGTAACTGTCTGAGACTGGCATATTTCCTAGTCTAATTTACCTGTTTCTAAAAATAATTTAATAAAAAAAGCCAAGGCTCACTTCCTAGAAAATCATCGGACAGCGGATCCCAAGAAAAGAATTCTCAGCAAGATATGATTCTAATCTTTCCCATTAGGAATTTTGCATATGACCGGTTTGTTCTCTTTGCATAGAGATGATTACCACAGGAAGCTGAAGGTCTCAAGAAAATTCAGAATGTGAAGATCTGGAATAGATCGTCTTACAGATTTGATTGCCTTCAACTAATGACTATGTTCTACTTGTTGAAATTATAGTACTAGGAATGTCGTTGTTACCCCATATGCAACAGCACTATTTTAGCATGGTTTTTATCGGGGATGGAGTGGATTTTTCAATACTTGTCTTCACAAGAATTTAGACACATTGTCAGGATTGCAGGTAAAGATGTACCTGGTGCTAAAAAGACGATAATAGGCGTAAGTCAAGTAAAGGGAATAGGTTACAGTTTTGCAAAATCTATCTTAGATATATTAAAAATAAATCCTAATAGTAACATAGGTTTTCTCACCGAGTCTCAAGTTGAAGAGATAGAAAAAGCAATGAGGAATCCAGTATCAGTGAATATTCCTCCATGGTTCCTTAACAGAAGAAAGGATATGGATTCAGGTAACAATCTACATTTGATTACTTCTGACATAGATTTCAATGTAAGAAATGATGTTGAAAGAGAAAAGGGAATGAATAGCTGGAGAGGATTTCGTCATACTTATGGATTAAAGGTAAGAGGACAAAGAACTCGCACAACTGGTAGAAAAGGTGGTGCAGTTGGAGTCCGCAAGGGTGGAAAGGTATTACCAGCTGGTGCACCAGTTGAAGGCGCGGCAGCCCCCGCAGCCGGTGCCGCGGCAGCCCCCGCAGCTGCTTCAACTGAGAAAGGCGCGGCAGCCCCCGCAGCTGCTACAAAAGGGGCAGCAGCTCCTGCAAAGGATGCAAAGTCCACTACAAAGCCAGCTGCGGAAAAGAAGGCCAAATAGGTGAGATAGATGGGAGATCATCCAAAGAATTCTCGCAAAATGTGGAGAAAGCCGAAACGACCTCTAAATTACGATCTGTTGAATGAAGAACTATACGTTCTTGGTACGTATGGACTCAAAAACAAAAGGGAGCTTTGGAAAGCACATACAGAACTTTCCAGAATAAGAAATCAAGCAAGATCACTTTTGGCTTTAACACAAGAGATAAGGAGCAATAAAGAGCCAATTCTTATGAGATCGCTGACACGAATAGGATTAGTAAAAAAAGATTCCACCTTAGATGATGTTTTGAATCTGAAAGTAACTGATTTGTTATCACGCAGATTACAAACAATAATCCAGAAAAAAGCCAATATTAAAAGTCCGTATCTTGCAAGGCAGGCAGTAGTACATGGGCATGTCATGATAGGAGAGAGGACAGTAAACATTCCATCTTACACTGTAACCATAGAGGAAGAAAACCAAGTGAGTTTGTCGCCTGAGATAGATCTTGGTAAAGCTAAAAAGCCTGTTGAAGAAGTAAAAACTGAGCAGCCGTCAGAGTAAAAAATACACAATTATTATTTATCAAGAAGTGACATAAAATAGCGATATGTGTTCAATCATAGGATATCTAGGTCTTAATCAAGCCGCACCAATAATAGTCAAGGGCTTGAAGAGAATGGAATATCGCGGATATGACAGCGTTGGAGTTGCTACATTTTCTAATAACCACATTTTAGTAAGAAAAGGCGTAGGAAAAGTAATAGAAGTAAACAAGGCAGTAAGGCTTGATGAGCTTTCTGGAACCGTCGGAATAGGACATACAAGATGGGCTACGCATGGCATGGTTACTGATACAAATGCTCATCCCCATCCATCTAGCACCGGAGAGATAGCTATTGTTCACAATGGAATAATAGAAAACCACGAGGAATTAAAGAGAGAACTCGAACAGAAGGGCTATGCGTTTAAAAGTCAGACAGACAGTGAAGTTATTGCAAATCTTCTTCAGTATCATTATGATAAAACTGGAGACATAAAGCAGTCAATGACTCATACTGTTTCTGATCTTAAAGGAAGTTATGCTTTTGTAGCTGTTTTTGAGGACGGGACATTAGCTGCAGCAAGATTTCATGAACCTCTCATAATAGGAATAGGAAAAGAAGGATATTTCATTTCTAGTGATGTTTTAGGCTTTGTAGAACATACAGATGAGGTTATTTATTTGGACAATAGAGAGTTTGTAATTATCAACACAACTGGAATTCAGGTTTTTGATTTTGACATAAATCCAGTACATCACCAAATCACCAAGGTATCAAAGGAATTCGCCGATGTGTACAAGGGAGAATATGCACATTTTACTCTCAAGGAGATATCAGAACAACCTACCACGATATTAAATGCAGGAAATAACACAAAACTTGAACTTGATTTAGCAACTGATTTTGTACGACATGCAAAAACACTTTACATAACCGGTAGCGGAACAAGCTACAATGCAGCACTTGTAGCCAAATTCCTTTTTTCAAAATATGCAAAGATCAAGATAGAGCCTATGATCTCAAGCGAGGTACATTTTTCTTCTGATGTTTTCGAACAAGATTCCATTTTGATAGCATTGTCTCAAAGTGGTGAAAGTGCAGATGTATTGGAGGCTGTAAATATTGCAAAAAAAACAGGTGCTAAGATTATTTCAATTGTAAATATAATGACATCATCCCTAGTTCATTTATCATCCATATCCATAGGACTAGGTTGTGGTCCAGAGATAGGAGTAGCAGCCACAAAGAGTTTCACTGCACAACTTGCCATATTATACAAAATTGCCGATAAGATGTGCGATGGCAGTACTGGCATAGATTTTGCCAAAGCATCAGAAGCCATCAAAAAAATTCTTTCTGACGACTCTAAGATTAAGGAGATAGCAAAGAAGATCAAAGATGTCTCTGACATATACATACTCGGGAGAGGAATACATTACCCTATAGCGTCAGAGGCTTCACTAAAGTTAAAGGAACTCACGTACATACATGCAGAAGGCCTTCCCGGTGGAGAGCTAAAACATGGACCTCTTGCATTAATGGATTCTAATACATATGTAATTATGATCAATCCAAGTGATTCCACCTACTCTGATACATTAACTAGCGCACGTGAAATAAAGGCCAGAGGTGCAAAGGTCATCGGAGTTTCAGACAAGTCTAGCGACGTTTATGATTACTGGATAGAGATACCTCAGATAGATGAATCCATGTATCCATTAGTGGAAATAGTGCCTATCCAGCTTTTGGCTTATTACGCAGCTGTTGAAAAAAATACGGATCCTGATTATCCAAGAAACTTGGCAAAATCTGTGACAGTCAAGTGATTTTTCGATACTCTTTTTCCGTTAGATCAAGTAATTTTTCCGAGTTTATCCCAGTTTTTAACATACATGCTATAGACGCCCCGCCTGCACCTGCACCTTCTTTAACAAATCCTTCAGCATAAGAACGAAGACCTGGAATACTTGAGTGGCCAAGTCTAAGTTTTGCAACTAGTATTGGCATATCAAATATCTGGCCAACGGTTTCAACTAGATTTGCTGACTTGTCATCTACAATATAAGAGGTAGTGCCTATCACAGTATTTTTACCGCTAAAATCTAGACTTTTTGCAAAACACAGTACTGCTGCCATCTGGGTCCCACCTGCTAATAGTACCTTAGTGGTTTCAGATGAGGTACTAAGCATTCCAGCAACTGTAGGTATCATTGGATCACCAATCTCCGCAACAATATCAAAAGGATCAGTTGATCGCACCCTCTTTAGTGCATTTTTTACAACTTCAGCCTTGAGACGTGTTGGATTATCAGGCATACTGCTACTTACCAGCGCCTTGACACCAAGCCCTTCGAGTACTCCAAGAGCTGTCGTAGTTCCTCCCGGAATGCTTTCTCCAATCACTAAACAGTCAGTTGAAGCACCAAGAAATCTACCAATTATTCTTCCATATTCTACTGCTTTTCTTATCTCATCCTGACTCAGCGCAGCCTCATTTGAGATATTTTTTCCATATTCCAAACTCATGTCTATGAATGGAAGTTTCGGAGGAATCTTACTTCCAGCATTAATTACTATGCTTGGTATACTTGCTGCTTCTAAAGCGGTTTTTGTTAGAAGAGCTGGTGTGGGTTTACCATCAGGAGTCATAGGTATGACAGATATGCTTTTACAATGTCCGTAGTGGATGAACTCAGCATCTGCAGGTCCGGTATATTTTATCAGATCAGGATGCTCGCCAGCAATTGTGATGCCTTGAATTTCCGAGGTTGCTGTATATGATATCACTAGGGAAAAAGCAAATCTCTTCTGTTTTGTCTTCTCGATGAAATCTAAGCCTTCTTTTTTGTTTCCTAGTATCTCAATATCTTGCAAAAATCAATCACTACTCATAAATTCTAAAAATTCTTTTTCTGTTCTAGGTTGAAGCACAAAATTGGTCTTTTTTTCCTTTCCTATTGTAGATGTCGGTGAGCTACCATAGTTGTGGCCGGGATAAAGAACCAGATTATCATCCATTTTATAGATCATATCAAATAGGCTATGATAAAGATCTCTAGCACTTCCTCCTGGAAGATCAATTCTTCCGCAATTTCCCACAAATAATGTGTCACCTGAGAAGATCTTTCCATCCCCAACAAGACACATGCTGTCTTTGGAATGCCCCGGTGTATGAAAAACATCAAGTTCCGAATTCCCAAACCTAATTTTGTCACCTCCAGATACTGTAATATCATTTTTTATGGTTGAAGATGAATGTTGTAAGATCTTGGCTCCAGTCTTTCTTGCCATAGCATCATTACCTATAACATGATCGAAATGATGATGTGTGTTTATGATGTATTTTGCTTGTAGACCGTTCTTCTCTATTATCTCCATTACCAGATCTAGATCCCACGAAGGATCAAGAATTACAGCTTCACTCGTTTGTTCGTCCTCAAGTATGTAAGTAAAATTTTGCATACTTCCTACTTCAATCTGGTAAACTTTCACAACACTCCCACCTCGGCCTCCGGTGGAATTCCTATTTTTTCAACTATTATTTTTCCACACATATCCATTCTTTTTGGCATTCCAATCTTCATTTTATGATATGTAATTGTCACATCTGCTTTTACACATTTATCTATAGTGTAACCTGAATCAGGATCCAGTCCAGATGGTACATCTACAGCTAGTTTGAATGCTTGAGATGTGTTTATCAAGTTCATTGCAGTAGCATAAGGCTCCCTTACTTTACCTAAAATTCCAGTCCCCAAAATACCGTCAACAATTATGTCTGCATCAAGAGGAACTGTGGTAGGATCAGAGGAAACAATAAGATTTACTGAATCCATTTTTTCTAGGATTTTCCAATTTGAGATTGACTCCTCAGTTTTTATTTTATCTGGGCTTCCAAGTAATACAACGTCTGGTTTGCATCCAAACCCTGCAAGGTGTCTTGCTACCACAAATGAATCCCCCCCATTATTACCCAATCCTGCAAATACAGTGATTTTTTTTTCCTGTAGGTTTCCGTATTTCTCAAGGAGATATCTTGCTGTGGATGCTCCGGCATTTTCCATCATCAGTTTTCGAAGAAAGCCCATCTGATGGCCATTTTCTTCAATTTGCATCATCTGTTTAACTGTAATCTCCACATGAGTTCAAAAATTTATGTCAAATAAGGGCGTTACCAAATCACAATTGGTTACCACATACGAAACATTTTACCTAATGCAATTGAAGTGCGGGAGAAGGGATTTGAACCCTCGAAATCCTAAGATACTAGCCCCTCAAGCTAGCGCCTTTGACCAGGCTGGGCGACTCCCGCAGATGCAATACCCATGTATGGTTTTTATAAGCCTTGATTACTTTTTTAAAACGTGCTAATTCCTGTCAGGTGTTTTTCTTGTGGAAATTTAATTGCAGACAAGTTCAAAGAGTACCAGAATCGTGTAAAAAGTGGTGAGGATCCGGCAAAGATACTAAATTCCTTAGGTTTGAAACGATATTGTTGTCGAACTATGATGTTAACATCGGTGGAAACGATTCATCAAGTCATTCCATTTTATGAAGCAATAAGGAGAAGGGAACAGGAAGTACAATCCGAGCTAGAATGAAATGGCACGGATTGCATCAGTAAAGGGGAGATTACTCTACAACAGCAGAGGATGCAAGACAATCGAAATTGATGTAAACACAGACAACGGACATACTGGACGGGTGTGTGCGCCATCCGGTGCAAGCGTAGGAAAACACGAAGCAATAAGTTTTCCAGACAATAAACCCGAGATAGGTCTTGAGATCTTAAAAGCAAATGAAAAAAAATTTATCGGGCTTGATCCTTCTGATTTAAAATCCATTCATGAAACATTAAGAAGAATAGATTCAACTTCTAATTATTCAAAAATCGGTGGTTCGGTTGCGTTTTCTCTCACCATAGCATCAATAGAATCTGCGGCAAAATCAGAGGGAATCCCGATGTTCAAATCATTAACCAAGGATTCAGATCTTAGGTTTCCATTTCCTATTGGAAATATTTTAGGTGGTGGGGCTCATGCAGGTCCTGGAACTCCAGACATTCAAGAAATATTGGTTTGTGCCACTGGTTCAAAAACCATAAGAGATTCCATCGAAGTTAATTTTTCAGTGCATAAAGAACTTGGAAAGATACTAGCAAAAAAAGACCCCGGATTCACAAATGGAAGGGGTGACGAGGGCGGTTGGGCCCCAAGACTCAACAATGAGGAAGCATTGGAAGTCTCTGCAAGAGCATGTGAACAATTGGGATTCACATTAGGAAAAGAAGTTTCACTAGGAGTTGATTTTGCTTCAACCACACAATGGAATGAGAACAAGAAAAAATATGTCTATGACAGGGCAGGCTTTGAGAATACGTCAGAGGAGCAGATTGATTTTGCTTCTGAAATAATAAAGAAATACAAGTTAGTGTATGCTGAAGATGCAGTTCATGAGGAGGCCTTTGAAGATATGGCCGCCTTAACTAGGAGATTTCCAAATGTCTTGATAACTGGAGATGATCTTTTGGTAACCAATGCTGAGATTTTAAAGAATGCTGTAAAGAAGAAAGCGTGCAATGCGGCCATTTTAAAGGTAAACCAAGCTGGAAGTCTTTATGACGCTATTGAATTTTCTAAGGAAGCATCAAAAAATAACATAAAATTAATCACATCACATAGATCTGGCGAATCATCTGATTCTCACATATCACATATTGGAATCGCTACAAAATCAAAGATGTTAAAGGTAGGTGTCATAGGTGGAGAAAGAATAGCCAAACTAAATGAATTACTACGTATCTCAGAGTATGATTTAATACGTGGAATGGCTGAGATTTAAGAACACGTCATGAGTAAGCAAGAAGAATTCGAACACATGGAAAAGTATGTGTTGTCTACTGGGATACGAGTGGGTACTCAGGTTAAGACAAAATTCATGATACCCTTCATTACAAAGGCAACAAACGAAGGACTGTACATTATAGATAGCAAGAAAACACTGTCTCGCATTCAGACAGCTGCTAAATTTATCAATAGGGTCACTATCTCAAAGGTATTCATTTGCTCAGGAAGAGAATATGCAAGTACTCCAATTGAAAAGTTTTGTGAACTTGTTGGTGCAACCCCCATGCTCGGGAGATTCATGCCAGGTACTCTCACAAATCCGCTTTTGCCTTACTACATAGAACCAGAGTTAGTTCTAGTGGCAGATCCTCAGGTAGACGAGCAAGCAATTTTAGAAGCCACAAACGCTGGTATACCAGTTATTGCAATAGCAAATACAGATAACGTAACATCCAAAGTTGATCTAGTCATACCTGCAAATAACAGAGGTAGAAAATCTCTTGCTGCGATCTATTGGTTATTAGCTAGAGAAATATTATTACAAAAAGGAGACATCAAGGTCAATGATCCAATGAAATATGAAATAGATGACTTTGAAACTAAGATAACAGAAGAAGAGTTAGAAGAAGAATCTGAAAGAATTCCACCACTGAGAACAAGAAATCAGAGGCAATAACACAATGCAGATAAGAACACCAGCTGTAGCTGGAATGTTCTATCCAAACATGCAGCAAGAACTAAGATCATCTATTAGAGATTGTTTCCTACATGGTTTTGGTCCTAGAAAACTACCCCCCTCGCCTGATGGTAAAAACATAATCGGAGTCATTTGTCCTCATGCCGGATACATGTACTCTGGCCCAATTGCAGCACATTCGTATTATGCAATTTCTTCATTAAAACCAGATCTTGTAATAATCATAGGTCCAAATCATTGGGGAATAGGTTGCAGTATAGCTACCATGAAAGACGGTTTGTGGAGGACACCGCTTGGAGACGTTCAGGTCGATACCGATACAGCACTAGAGATTAACAGAATATCAAAGAATATAGAATTGGACTTTTTTTCACATACAAGAGACCATAGTCTTGAAGTACAGATACCAATGCTACAAGAAATCTACTCTCACAAATTTAAGATATTACCCATAATTTTGATAGATCAGAGCCACAATGCAGCATCAGAGATAGGCAAGGCCGTATCAAAGATAGCAAAAAATAAAAAAACTGTAATAGTTGGTTCTTCCGACTTTACACATTACGAAGAAAACGAATTTGCACATAAACAAGACAAATCTTTGATCGAACCTATATTGAGAATGGATGTGGACAAATTTTATAACATTTTACAGGAAAATCAAGTGAGTGCATGCGGATATGGAGCGATAGCTTCTACCATCATAGCCTGCAAAGAACTGGGTGCCACCAGGGCCACATTAGAAAAGTACGCCACCAGTGGAGATGTAGCAGGCGAAAAAAAATCAGTGGTTGGATATGCATCGATCATTTTTTCATGAAATCAATTGCGTCAGTTCCAGGTAAGGTGATTCTTTTTGGAGAGCATTTTGTAGTATATGGTATCAAAGCGATACTTTGTGCAATTGACAAGAGAATTACCGTAACTTCTCAGTTTTTAGACGAGCCAAAAATACGCATAAAGTCAGAACTTGGAAATGCAGAGATTGACTTGGGTGCATCATCTAGCCTGAATTCAATTTCAACTAGATTTATGAAGCCTTTTTTCTACATTGCAAAGGAAACTTTGAAAGAATTTAATGTAAATAAAGGCATAGAGATAATTTTAAAATCAGATATTCCTGTCGGAATAGGTCTTGGCTCATCCTCAGCAGCATGTGTTGCCGTAACAGCATCAGTTGCTGGGTTATTTAATAGAAAATCAAAGGAGCAGATTCTAAAAAGATCCATAGAATCTGAACGTGTAATATTTAAAGACGCCTCGGGTGCAGATTCATCTGTCTCTACTTTTGGTGGACTGATGGTATATGATAAAAATGGATTTGAGAGAATTGATTCTAAGACTAATTTTAGTTTTGTAATAGCAAACTCAAATCAGGTTCACAACACAAGAGAAGTTGTTTTGAAGGTAAGTGAATTTAAAAATAAAAATGAAAAGTTATTTGCAGAAATGTGTAAGCAAGAGGATGGATTGGTAAGAGAATCACTATTGAGATTGAAAGAAAATGACCTAAACAAACTAGGTTCTTTGATATCAAAAAATCAAGAATTACTAGAGAAGATAAATGTGTCAACAGATAGGCTTGATCTTCTTATAAAAGAAGCGTCCAAAACATCGTATGGAGCTAAAATAACCGGGGCCGGTGGAGGCGGTTGCATAATTTGTTTGGTAGATGAATCCAATTCAATGGCTACACTAGAGAATTTAAAGAAAATTAGTGACTGCTTTATTGCAAAGATAGACTTTGATGGATTAATCCATTTGTAATCTAGGTTAATCCGTCAGTGATAATGTGCCAAAATATGAGAGATACTTTTTAAAACCGAACATACCACTAATAAAAATCATGATTTTGATCAAACTTGGCGGATCAATAATTACAAACAAACAAAAACCACTAACAGCAAATGTATCTGCGATTAAACAAATTGCTTTCCATTTGAGAAAGATAAAGGAACAATACATGATAGTTCATGGAGGCGGTTCTTTTGGGCATTACTGGTCTGTAAAATACGGCATGCATACAAAACCTGATAAGTATAGTATCAGAGGTGTTTCAATTGTCAAGAATTCCATGGTAGAACTAAACAAACTAGTTCTTCAATCATTTTATCAATCAGGTCTTAACCCATATTGCTTGCCTCCAACTGATTTCATTTTTGGAAACAAACCAATAATAAAAAAAGTTAAAGAAATTTCGAAGATTGCTAATACTGGATTGATTCCTGTCTCTTATGGCGATGTAATGTGGTTTGGTAAAAATAAGTTCTACATATTATCTGGAGACAAAATAATGGGAATGCTGACTAGAATCTTGAAACCTCGTCTTGCAGTTTTCGTAACAAATGTAGATGGGGTATATTCCAACATAAAGACCAGAAAATTAATTTGTGAAATAACTACAGAAAGACCCACAATTTCGGATGTAAAAATGGATGTTACTGGTGGAATGAATCGTAAAATAAAAGAGGCTATAGATATGTCTAAGAGTGGAACCAATGTCTTCTTTGTTAATGGAAAAACTCCTCAAAGAATAGTAAATGCGATAAATGGCAAAGAATTTGAAGGGACCCTGTTCAGAGGATAATCAAAGTATGGAATATTTAATTCTGGTAGACAATAACGATAATCAGGTAGGAACTGAGGAGAAGACAAAGTGCCACCTTCTTAATGGAAAATTGCATAGAGCGTTTACTATCTTGTTATTCAATAAAGATGGAAAGCTTTTGCTAACACAACGAAGTATGAACAAGATGCTTTGGCCTGGAGATTGGGACGGAACAGTAGCAAGTCATCCCAGGCAATCTGAAACATACGTGTCATCTGCAGAAAGAAGACTTCCAGAAGAGCTTGGAATAACTTGCAAATTGGATTACTTGTTCAAGTTCGAATACCATGTCACGTATAAGGACATAGGCTCTGAAAATGAGGTCTGCGGTACTCTCATAGGCATAATAGAAGATTCCAAGAAAATAAGACTTGTAGAAGACGAAATATCTGCAATCAAGTCGGTAACATTTGATGATCTTTTATCTGAGATTGAGAAATCTCCTCAGATCTTCTGTCCTTGGATGCTAGTTGCACTGTATTTTCTTTCCGAGTCAAAGAATAACGTGACAGACGATCATAAGAAAATTCTCAAAATGTGGAACAGAGATGACCTTAAAAATCGTTTAGAAACATCTTTGAAATATCACTTTCCAGATCATCAATGGGAGTTAAAAAAAGAATGCAATTGAATAATAGTGTTAAGATAGCAACAAGAATTGATTCATTTCTCTTGTCAAGGCTAAAAGGCGAACCTTCGGATCTATACAAGGCCGCAAGATATCTAATTGAGCATGGAGGAAAACGCCTAAGACCGTATTTGGTCCTGAAAAGCTGCGAGCTTTTAGGCGGATCCATAAAGCAAGCAATTCCAGCAGCTGCTGCAGTTGAAATGATACACAACTTCACGTTAGTTCATGATGACATAATGGATAAGGACGAAGTAAGGCACGGAGTTCCCACTGTACATATGAAATTTGGCATTCCAGTTGGAATTCTATCGGGTGATCTGCTTTTTTCAAAAGCATTTGAAATTATTTCAGATTCTACGGGTATTCCAAATGATGTGAGCCTCTCACTCATATCTACACTTTCAAGAGCGTGTAGTGACGTGTGCGAGGGACAGGTATTAGACATAAGTATGGCCCAGTCTAAGACCATCCCTACAGAACTGCAATACATAAGTATGATAGAAAAAAAAACTTCGTCTTTATTTGTAGCATCTTGTGCAATGGGTGCCCTTTCTGCAAATACCACAAAATCAGATGTGAGAAGGCTTGCCATTTATGGTAAAAATCTAGGTATAGCTTTTCAGATAGTTGATGATTTGATTGGGATAATAGGAGACCCCAGAATTACAAAAAAGCCTGTAGGAAATGACATAAGAGAGGGGAAAAAATCCTTACCTATTCTTTTAGCTATAAAACTTGCAGAAGGAAAAGAGAAAACAACCATCCTCGATGCCTTTGGGAATATATCAACATCGAAGACCAAAGTGAGAAGGGCCGTGGAAGTAATATCATCACTTGGAATTGAAAAGACAATACGAGAAAAAGCTTCTTACCACTTGGATACTGCAAAGAAATCAATTTCTAGATATGACAATCCCGCAAGAAAAGATTTGCTTTCCTTGTTAGATTTTGTAGTAGAGAGGAGTCTATAATTGGATGATAAGATAAGAAAAACAATACGTGGAATTGCCCTGTTAAACGCCTCGGAACATGATGGAAAGACTAGAAACGATGCAGTAATTTCAAAAGTGATTGGATCCATACCAGAACTTAGAACAAGGACAAAAGAGGTAATACCTATCATTTCTGAAATAGTAAACGAAGTGAATACACTTTCACTATCAATACAAAAATCAGAGCTTGAAAATGAATTTCCAGAGCTGCTAGTGGTTAAGCCAAAACAAGACAGAGTTGGTTTACCGCCTCTTGATGGAGTAGAACATGGTAAAATAGTAACTAGATTTCCCCCAGAACCTAATGGATATCCACACATAGGGCACGCAAAGGCTGCAATAATAGACGAGGAATACGCGCAAATGTACGGAGGCAAACTCATCTTTAGATTCGACGATACAAACCCAGAAAAGGAACGGTTGGAATATTATGCAGCAATAAAAGTAGGACTAGATTGGTTAGGCGTAAAATATGATCATGTGAAAAATACTTCAGATGACATGGAATTAATTTACAAAAAGGCACAAGAGATTATCCAATCTGGAAGTGCATATGTCTGCACTTGCAATAAGGAAACAATAAGCAAAAACAGACGTGAGATGTCAGCATGTAAATGTAGTTTGGGGGATATTGTACAAAACACAAAACGCTGGAATGACATGTTTAAAAAATATAAGCCTGGAGAAGCAATTGTAAGATTTCGTGGAGATATGCATGCAGAAAACACAGCTATGCGCGATCCCACATTGCTAAGAATAATAGATGAACCCCATCCAATTCACAAAGATAAATACAGAGTATGGCCAAATTATGATTTTGCAGTAGCTATAGAAGACAGTGTGGATGGAGTAACACATGCATTTAGAACAAAAGAATATGAGCTCCGAAATGATCTTTATTATGCAATTCTCGATAGGCTTAAAATGAGAAAACCAAAAGTTCTTGAATTTGCAAGGTTAGAGTTTGATGGAATGCCAGTGTCCAAGAGAATATTAAAACCACTTGTAGAAGAAGGAAAAGTTTCTGGTTATGACGATCCAAGACTGCCAACCCTTGAAGCAATGCGAAGACGTGGGATTGTTCCTGAGGCAATTAGAAAGTTTGTACTTTCATTGAGTTTCACAAAATCTGACGCCTTTGCACCTTTTGAAACTTTAGAGTCATTTAATAGAAAAATAATCGACCCGACCAGCATCAGGTTATTCATTGCGATTGATCCTGTAAAACTAATAGTGAAAAACAACAGCCTGACAGAGATAGACATTCCAAATCACCCTCAGAAAGACATGGGTAAAAGGAAAATCCAACTGGATGGGTCTTTTTACATATCAGGTGATGATGCAAAATCTCTGAAGGTGGGAGATGAAGTAAGACTGTTGGAGTTGTATAATATCAGGATCACTAAAGTAGGAACAAGCATAGAGGCAGATATGACTGACAGTAATTTCAAGCCTCAGATTCCAAAGATTCAGTGGGTTCCTAGCCAAAATGTTGTAAAAATAGAGGTTTTAATTCCAAAAATTCTTTTTGTAAACGAACAATTCAATGAAAACAGCTTAGAAATTAAGCAGGCATTTACTGAGCCGCACTACTTAGAATTAAATGTGGGCACCGAAGTTCAGTTCGTAAGATACGGATATTGTAGAAAAGATTCTGCAAGTCAAGTGATATACACACACAAGTGAATAAAATGAAGATTGCTAGATTACTAAGAGAAAGCATGGAAACATATGGATTTGTCAATGAAGAGAAAGTTCTTACAAGAGAAAGCATCATTGCACAAACAGGAATTCCAATACCACAGAGTATCAAAGATTTTTTGTTTGATGGTTGGTATGATGAGATAAAACAAAAATCTTCTCAGCTTAACTATCATGATAAAGTATCAGATTTTAAACTGCTCCCACCCATTCCAAACCCATCAAAGATAATTTGTCTAGCATTCAACTATAAGGATCATGCAAAGGAGCAAAACCTAATTCCTCCAGATGAACCTGCCATAATAATAAAACCAAGATCAACACTTAACGGCGCAACTTCAGATATAGTTTGTCCGTCATTTGTGTCAAAGCTTGATTATGAGATAGAACTTGCGTTGATAATAGGAAAAGACTGTAAAAATATTTCGGAGGAAGAAGCAAAAAAAATCATATTTGGATACATGATATTAAATGATGCATCAGCTCGTGATATACAAGCAAAGGATAAACAATTCACTCGTGCAAAGGGGTTTGATACATTTGCCCCGTGTGGACCTTGGATAACTACCTCTGATGAAATATCTGATCCACACAATCTTAAGATGGTGACTAAGGTTAATGGTACAATTAGACAAAATTCATCCACCTCAAATATGCATCTCAAAGTAGCCTCAATAGTTTCAATCCTAAGCAAGGTAATGACATTAGAAAAAGGGGATATCATATCCACTGGTACTCCGGCGGGAGTAATGCTAAACAAGCCTGATGCCGTATTTTTGAAAAATGGTGACAAAATAGAGATGGAAATAGAAAGGCTTGGCAAATTAGAAAATACAATAAAGTTTGTCTAGAGTTTTTATACCAATTTACACAGAACACTAAAATTATTAAGAGTCAAAAAGATAATACCTACATGGGAAAAATAATCATTGGCAAGGTTACCGACATTCCTCCAGGCAAAATGCAAAAGATTACAGCTGATGGAAAGGAAATACTAGTAACCAACATAGATGGCAACTTTTATGCTATGAATGATACTTGTACTCATGCAGGAGCTAGCCTTTCTGAAGGAAGTTTGGAGGGACATACACTGACATGCGGTTGGCATGGGGCAAAATTTGATTGCAAAACAGGAAATCTTGCAGCTTTTCCGGCAAAAATAAAGGATTTACAGTCATACAAAGTAACAGTAGAATCAGAAAATATCTTTTTGGAAGCATGATGCAAACTTTATAAAATAAGTACAATCAGTTTAGCGTGATCCATCTATGACAGAAAAGAAAAATCAAAATGATGAAACACTCAATGCGGCAATCATTACGCTTGAAGACATAACTACTAATCCTTCAACTCCGAAAAACATAAAGAAAAACCTCTCTGATCTAGTGATTGAACTAAAAAAGCAGGAATACTCTGTTTCTGTGCGAGCTTCTAATGCCATAAGCGTACTTGACGAAATAACGCAAGACCCAAACATGCCATCATATGTGAGAGTAACTCTGTGGCAGGCCGTATCCACCTTAGAGAGAATAAGGGAATAAATTTAGTCTAGAAACTTCTTCTAGTATGAAAATAGAGGAATATCTAAGCACACTTCCCTCATCTATTATGACAGGCGATAATGTTGAATTGCAAGATAACATACTTGATGAGATTTTTGAGTTTGCTTCCCTGAACAAAAACGATACCTTTTATCATTTAGGGTGTGGCAATGGACATAGCTTAGTCATAGCATTAGAAAAATTTGGGGTAAAAAAAGCAATTGGGGTGGATAACAATAATGATAAAATATCATCTGCCAAGAAAACACTTGAAGACAAAAATCTTTCAAATTGGGCTTTAAAATGTGAGGATGTTTTAGAAGCTGATATCAGCGATGCCACAATAATTCTATTTTGGTTTTCAGATTATATCATTATAGAAAAAATGATGCAGCGATTTTCCACATTGAAGAAAGATTGCAGAATCGTAACCATATGGGGTCCATTACCTGGGTGTCTGCCTGACAAGGTTGAATTTCCGTACATTCTTAATGTAACTCCATTTAAAAAATCAGACGATCTAAAAGAACAGATTATCTCAATATTTGGAACTGATTGTATAGATTTTGTTACCGCATGGGAATTTGCGGAACGATATTCAAAGGCAATATCATCTAAAGATGTAGAAAATATTAGATTTCTAACAATACTTCAGACTCTTGTGATTTGGATAAATGCAAAGAATTTAGGAATAGCATGCGAGGATGATATCCCGCCACCAATAAGGAGTTATATGAATATACTAAAAACATATTTTGATATCGAAGTAGAGCATCTGTTAAATCAAGATGCCTCATAGACAGTCATGTTTTTATTTGTAAACCTAGTATGAATAGGGATGGAAGAGAGAATAAACATCAACGTTTCTGCAACTGACTATGAATCTACTAGCAAGGCAATCATATCTACATTGAGCAATCTTGAACAAATGGTTCATGGAGAAAAGGACTTTATCGTAACTGATTCAGAATTTGCATTTGGATGGCATTTTTATGTAGTATGCGTTAACAAGTCGCTTGTAAGAAAACTATCTGATCAATTAGGCCCAGATTTTGAAAGAATAAAGGGAAAGACGTTGGAGCATAAATTTTTGAGTTGGCTTGAACAGAGAGTTACTCAAAAAAACACAAGGGTAAAACTTGCGATAAAAGAAGAGATGGAATCAAGCAAGTACGGAATATTTTGAGAGTAAGAAGTTTTTTGCCTCTAATTTTGTTCATGTATACTAGTTATGAAATTAAAGGCCTTTGAGGGGAAAGATCGTATTCATCCGACTCAATGAATGGATCTCGTGAAGATATACACGTTGTTGATTTTTATTTTCTCAACTTTATTCTATAAAATACAAGTACTGAACGAAGAGAAATTGCCAGTATTATTTCAGGTAACGGAAATTCTGGCACTATCATGGTACCAGTTATCTCTATAGTATTTGCGTTTTGTGGAAAATTAATTTCTAATGTTCTTATCTCCGAGTTGGTTTAGGTTTCTACATAGTCTAATTGTTTTTTGTTTGTATCGTTAGCAGACGCACTGTTTACCACAAATCTTGTATCGTTGCCACCTTGAATTGAATCCATTATTTTTCTTGATAGTTGTAACTGTAAATGCCCGCCATTTACCCCACCAATTACTTCAACGGTCAGTTTTTTTGTAGTTCTACCAAGAAGTTGCTTTGAAAACTTTGTTTTAGTTATTGATTTCTTGCGGTCAGCAGATTTTTGGCTTGAAAATGAGGTAAACCATTTTTTTGACAGAAGAATAAAAATGGAATTCCCTCACTTTTAGCCGTGGTAATATGCTGTCTATCGTAAAACTTTAAGATCTAAAACTTGTACGCAAGATGTAACTACTGAAAACACACTAACTGCCATACATTAAGTGTAGGCGTTCTTGTAATCCCCATCAGAAAATCCAAACTAAAAGAGAAAACAAATGAATACATTTTAGATTCACTTTTCTTTCAAATATTAACTGACAAGCTAGTCCATGATACTGACAAACTTGTATGTAAACCGGACACGAATGTAAGCGCGGCTTAAGAGCATTGGAATGAATAACTTAGTGATATGCAAAAGAGAATATCTCTATTAGGAATTATGATTAGTATTGTGTTATTAACAGGTCCCCTTTTCGACATACACGCATTTGCGGATAAAAATAAAGAAAATGGAAATAACATAGCTGTTGCTGTCACAAGTCCAGCAGGAGATACAGGTCCGATAGATCCACCAGATAATATCAGTACAGCTAATACTGCCACAAGTCCAGAAGGTTCCCTTTCCGGCATATCTGCATTTGCTGCAGATGTCAAAGAAAACGAAACCAACAATCACGATTTCACCATATCTGTACTAGTCCAGCCAGACTATACTCAGGGCTCTGCCGTATTTACCGTAATAAGCAAGGACCGCCAGTTTGCCCTTACCATAAATAACAGCATACCACCAAAGGGAATAGCCCAGTTCTCCGTATTTGACGGAATAAAATGGAGTACAGTAAACTCTACTGCAACAATACAAAACTGGACACACCTAGCTGCCACATACAACGGCACTAATATTGCAATATACGTTAACGGTACAGAACAGTCCTCACTACGTCTTGCCGGAGCGTTGACAATAACTGATGTTGGTCACATAAAACCGGTTACTCTGGAACATCTTTCATCTAATTCTGATGTAGTAATTGGTGCATCATTTGATACCGCACGAAACTATGCAAAGGACGAGTTCTCAGGACAGATAAAGGATGTCAATTTCTACAATACGCTACTTGACCAACCCAAAATACAGCAACTATACTTGCATTCTATCCAGACATTAGGAGAACAATCAGGTTCACAAGATCCAACTGGAAAGAATGGTACTAATGGAGCTACAAGCATTGGCTTCTCAGAGTCAAATGCAACAGAGGTAAGC